>JACCDV010068880.1_pt1 | contig 19650 bp, 16 predicted proteins | sample 7446131 | NCBI WGS metagenome assembly JACCDV01 (sample SAMN15323448, study PRJNA562643) | freshwater metagenome | isolation source: river surface water | place: USA:Blue River Watershed | collected 2017-08-17 | reverse complement strand
TGCTCAGGGAGTACGGCGGCGCGGATGACGCCGGCTTCGCGGAGTTCCTGCACGAGCACAGCTACGACTCCCATTACGCGCCCAGGCCCGGCGCCAGGCCCTACCCTTTCGGCACCTTCTCGCTCTGGCGCATCGCGACGCGCTGGCCAGGCAGCCCCGTGCCGCCCTGCGTCCACCGCGCGCCGGAGAACCACCCCGGCTCGCCGCGCCTGCTGCTGATCAGCTGAGCTACTTGACCAACGTCAGCTTGGCCGGGTAGCGCCGCTGGGCGTTCCACTCGCCGAGGTAGATGTCGCCCGCGGAATCGACGTAGAGGTCATGGCCGTGCTTGAAGACCGCCTGCGCCTGCCCGAGCGGCTGCAGCTTGCCGTCGACATACCTGGGTTCGCCGCCGCCGGGAGCGCTGAGGACCTTCTTCGTCGCGCGATCCAGCACCAGCAGGAACCCCGACTGGCCGCGGGCCCCGCCTTTGGCGTCCCGGGTCCAGCAGACGGCGGCGTAGGCTTTGTCGCCGCGGAAGCAGAGCTGACCGGCGAAGGCCCCTGGAAGGTCGATCGTATCGACGTGACGACCGTCCAGGGTGAAGGCCTTCAGCTTGTTCTGGGACCGCGAAGGCACCCAGACCAGCGGGCCGCGCGGGTCGGAAGCGTCGATCGAGATCCCGTGGGCGTTGCTGAGGCCGGCGGCGTCCTTCGACGGCCCGCCCCACTTCTTGAGCAGCTTGCCGTCGAGGGAGAACTCGTAGATGAAGTTCGAGCCGTAACCGTCCGCGACCAGCAGCGTGCCGGCCGGGGTCCAGGCGACGTCGCAAGGCATGAACTTGCCGTCGCTCAGGCCGAGCTCCTTCGGCGTCGGGAGCTTGCGCACGACCTTGCCGTCGATCGTCAGCAGCGTGATGCGACCCTCGACGGCGGACGGATTCCAGCCTTCGGCAGCCATGTGCCAGCCGGCGTCGACATGGACGAGGTATTCCACGCCGTCCTGCTCGAAGATCTCCAGGCCGTGGCCGCCGCCGAGCCCCGCGCTGATCGAGCGCACGTAGCGGCCGTCCTTCTCGAAGACGAGGAAGTCGTTCTTCGGATGGTCCGTCACCAGGTAGATCCGGCCGGCCTTGTCTTCGGCCAACGCATGCGCGTTGACGATCGGGGCGACGGCCGGGTCGACCTTGGCCCATTTCAGGTCGACCTGATAGCGGGCGGAGCCATGACCGAGGACCAGCGGCTTTTCTTCGGCGAGGGCGGCGAGGCAGAGCAGGCAGGCGAGGAGACGCATGGGGACATGACGGGGCATCCGGTCCGCCCGCTCAAGGCCGAAAGCCGACGGGACCCGAAGCGGGGTTCGGTTTGACGCATGGGACCTTCCCGGCTCGATAGCGTCATGTCCGCCCAGCCTCGCCGCGCCCTGACGAGCGTGCCCCCGCACGCCTGGGCGGCCTGCGCCGGTTCGGCCGGCGCGGACCGCGGCGTCATCGTCTGCCTGGCCTCCAACCTCGGCGCAGCCGAGACCTTCGCGGAGGAGACCGCCCAGCTGCTCGCCATGCTCCGGGACGCCCGGCCCGTCATCCGGACGCTGACCGAAGCCGACGCGGCCGTGCCCGCCTTCGAGGCCGACTGCGACCTGCTCGGCGTGCTTTCCCTGCTGAGACACGGCGGCCATGACCCTGCGCGTCCGCTCCTCATCGCGTGCACGCCCGGCTCGCTCACCCGCAGGTCCCCGGCCCCCGAGGCCACCGCCCGGGCGGAGATCGTGGTGCGCAAAGGCGACCGGCTGGCCCTGAAGGAGTTCGCGCGCCGCCTCGCCGAGGATTTCGGCTACGCCCACGAGGCCCTCTGCGAACAACCGGGCGAGTTCGCGCTCCGCGGCGGCATCCTCGACGTCTATCCGCTCAACGCGCAGACGCCCGTGCGCGTCGACCTCTTCGGCGACGTGGTCGAATCGCTCCGACCCTTCGATCCGGCGACGCAACGGAGCGAAGGCGAGGTCGACGGGCTGGTCATCTGCGCGCCCCGGGACGACTCGGGCGGCGCGCCCGAAGCGCCCTTCTTCCGCCACCTGCCGGGCGACGCCCTCGTCGTGTCCGTCGAGCGCTGCCACGAAGACGTCCTGTGCGCGCCGCTGGCCGCGGAAGGTCCCGGCATGCTCGTCCTCGAGGAGACGGACGAGGCCCCCTCGGGCTATGAAGCCGCCGCCCTGGAATCCTCGCCGGCCGAATCACTCCTGATCGGCACGGCGACGGACAGCGCCGAGTCGCGCCCCGCCCTGCTGCGCGCCGCGGCGGCGTTGGCCAAGGACGGCCGGCCCTGCCTGCTCACCGGCGACACCGACGGATCGGTGGACCGGCTGAAGGCCGACGTCGCCGACGCCGCCATCCGCGGCTTCGCGCCGCGCATCCTGACGGGCCGGTTCGGCGCGGGCGTGGTCATCGCTCCGGGCAAGCTGCCCGGGCTGCTCCGGGACGGACTGCTGCTGCTCACGGAGCGGGAGCTCTTCGGCCGGCGCCGACGACCGCTCGCGACCCTGCCCCGGCGACGGACCGCCGTCCGCGCGGCCGTCGGACGCGCCCTCGACTTCGGCGAACTCGCGGACGGCGACGCCCTCGTCCACGCCACCCAGGGGATCTGCCTTTTCCGGGGGATCAAGGCTCACGAACATGACGGACGGACGGAAGATTTCATCGGCCTCGAGTTCGCCGGAAAATCGATGCTCCACCTTCCCGTGCGGGAGTCGCATCTCCTCACGCGGTACATCGGCATCGGCCGCGCCCTGCCGAAGCTGTCCAAACTGGGCGGAGGCGGCTGGGACAAGTCCCGCAAGGCCGCCGAAAAGGCCACGGCCGACCTCGCGGCCCAGCTGCTCGCGATGCAGGCCGCCCGCTCGACCAAACCGGGGATCGCGCACCCCAAGGACGCCGACAACGCCTGGATGGGGGAATTCGAACGCTCCTTCCCGCACCGGGAGACCCCCGATCAGACGCGGGCGATCGCCGACGTGAAGGCGGACATGGAACGCGCCGCGCCCATGGACCGGCTGATCAGCGGCGACGTGGGGTTCGGCAAGACCGAAGTCGCCCTGCGGGCCGCGTTCAAATGCGTGCTCGGCGGACGTCAGGTGGCCATCCTCGCGCCCACGACGGTGCTCGCGCAGCAGCACTTCGAAAGCTTCCGGCAACGCCTGGCCCGCTGGCCGGTCTCGGTGGAGCTGCTGAGCGGCTACCGGACCGCCAGGCAGAAAGCCGACATCCGGGCCCGGGCCGAAGCCGGGACGATCGACGTCGTCGTCGGCACGCACGCGCTCCTCTCGGACGGCACGCGCTTCGGCCGGCTGGGCCTCGTCATCATCGACGAGGAACATCGCTTCGGCGTCCGGCACAAGGAACGGCTCAAGGAGCTGCGGGCCGAGGTCGACGTGCTCGCCATGAGCGCCACGCCGATCCCGCGGACCCTGTACCTCGCGCTCGTCGGCGCCCGCGACCTCAGCGTGATCGAGACGCCTCCCCGCGAGCGGCTCCCCATCCGCACCATCGTGCGCAGTTATGACGAGAAGCTCGTGCGCGACGCCGTGCGGGCCGAACTCGCGCGCGGCGGCCAGGTCTTCTACCTGCACAACCGGGTCGAGACCATCCGGGCCGTCGCGGAACGCCTCGCGGCGCTCCTTCCGCAGGCCCGCGTGGTCGTCGGCCACGGACAGATGGCGACCGGCGAGCTGGAGGACGTCATGTCGGCCTTCGTCGCGGGCGAATACGACGTGCTCGTCTGCACGACGATCATCGAGACCGGCCTCGACATCCCCAACTGCAACACCCTCATCATCGAGGGAGCCGACCGTTTCGGCCTCGCCCAGCTCTATCAGCTCCGCGGCCGCGTCGGCCGCTTCAACCGCCAGGCCTACGCCTACCTCTTCCTCCACCGCCATGCGGCGTTGGTGGGCACGGCGCATCGCCGGCTCTCGGCCATCCGGCAATACAACCAGCTCGGCGCCGGCTTCCGCATCGCCATGCGCGACCTCGAGCTCCGCGGCGCCGGGAACATCCTCGGGGCGGCCCAGAGCGGCCACGTCGCGACGATCGGCTTCGACCTCTACTGCCAGCTCCTCCGCCGGAGCGTCGCCAAGCTGCGCGGGGACAAGGGCCCGGTGACGGACCGCTGCGAGGTGAGCCTCGACTTCATCGACCACACGCAGGCCGCGCTGGGCTGCGAAGAGACCGGCGGCGGCGACGGCGCGGGACCCATGCTGACCGCGACGCTGCCCGCGGAATGGATCCCCGAGACACGCCTGCGGATCGAGGCTTTCCGCCGCGTCGCCCTGGCCCTCGACCTCGCCGAGGTCGCCGAACTGCGCGCGTCGCTCAAAGACCGTTACGGGAAGCTGCCGCCGGAGGCCGAGGCCTTGCTCAGCCTGGCCGAGATCCGCTGCCTGGCGGAGGACAAAGGTGTCGTTTCGGTGACGACGGACGACTCCGTGCTCCGTTGCCTGGCGACGAGCGGAGGCCGGAACCCCGAACCCATTCTGGTGGGCAACCGGTTTCCCCGCTTGACCGTGCGTGACCCCCTGCGGAAACTGAAGGAAATCCGCGGCTTCCTTTCCCGGCTGCCCGCGCCTCCCGCCCGATGAATTCCTTCCTGCTCACCAGCCTGCTCCTGTTCCTCGGCGCCGGAGTTTCCGCCCAGTTCCGGCAACCCTCGCTGGAAGAGGCCGCCGCCAGGCGCTGGTCGCTCCTCAACGCCGACCGCATCGCCGCCGACGCGGACGGCCAGGGGATCACCCTCTCCGACGTGCGCCGGCAGATCGATCCGATCGTCGGGCAGATCCGGGCGGCCGCCCGGACGGACCTCGAATTCGACCAAGCCCTCAAGCAGGCGGCCGAAGAGACCCTCCGTTCCATGGCCGAGCGTCAGCTCGTCATCGCCGAATTCCGGGCCAACACCGCCAACCTGCCCGCGTCATACATCGACGGCGACATCGAGGAGACCATCCGGCGCGATTTCGGCGGAGACCGGAACCGCTTCGTCGCGTCCCTCCGCGCGGCGGGCACGACCCCGCTCGCCTACCGCAAGACCATCGAAGACCGCATCATCTTCGAGTTCATGGTGGGGCAGATCCGCCGCCGGGCCTGGGACGTGAACCCCGGCAAGATCCAGGAATACTACGACAAGAACAAGGCCGACTTCCTGCGCAAGGAGCAGGTGAAGCTCCGGCAGATCACCCTCACCCAGGGCGCCGCCGAGAAGCCCGAAGAGACGGCGGCCCGCGCCGCGGCCTGGGCGGACGCCCTGGCCCACCCCGCGAAGATCGCCGAGCTGCTGGAACGCTACAAGGTGGGCGGCAAGCCCGCCGGCGGCCCGCTCACCTTCGCCGACGTCGCGGAACGCATCAGCGCCGACGACTACGCCCGCAAAGGCGGGGACACCGGCTGGCGCAACGTGGACGACCTCAACCAGACCGTCGTACAGGCCCTCCGCACCCTGAAGCCCGGCCAGGTCTCGGCTCCGCTGAGATTCGACGTGGGCGCGGCCCCGCTGTACGTGATCATCAGCCCCGAGGACACGCGGCCCAAAGGCTACGCCCCGGTCAGCGACCCGGAAGTGATGACCGAGATCGAGGGCAAGGTCCGCGCGATCACGCTCAAGCTGGAGATCCAACGCTGGCTCGACGAGATCCGCGCGAAGCGTCTCGTGCAGATGCGCTAAGATGCCCGCCCGCCGCCCTTCGCCCGCTTCCGCGCCGGCGAAAACCGCCTACGCCTGCCACGCCTTCCCGGCGCGCTGCGCGGGCGTGCTCCTGCATCCGACGGCCCTGCCGGGTCCGGGACCCGTCGGCTCGCTGGGTGCCGAAGCCCGCCGCTTCGTCGACATCATCGCGGAAGCCGGCTTCACCTGGTGGCAGGTCTGTCCGCTCGGCCCGACCGGTTACGGCGACTCGCCCTACCAGGCGCTCTCCGTCTTCGCGGGAAACCCTTATCTCCTCGACCTGACGGACCTCGCGGCGCGCGGACTGCTCACCACGGCGGAAGTCGCCGCGCTCGGGCGCGGGCAGGATCAGCGCACCGACTACGGCCGGCTCTGGCGGGATCTGCGACCCGCGCTGCAGCTTGCCGCGCGTCGTGGCGCGGAAATCCTGAAGCAGGACGCCGGCTTCGCCCGCTTCCGCGACAGCCAGACCGGGTGGCTCGACGAATGGTGCCGCTTCGCGGCGCTGCGCGAAGCGAACGGCTTCGCCGCCCCGGACCAGTGGACCGTCGCCGTGGCGCCGGCCGACCTCGTGGCCGAAGCCGAGGTCCTGCAATTCCTGTTCGCCGAGCAGTGGGGACGCCTGCGCGCCTATGCGCGGGGCAAAGGCGTGCGCCTGTTCGGCGACGAGCCCATCTACGTCTCCGCCGACGGATGCGACGCGCGGATGCGCCCCGAACTCTTCCAGCTCGACCCCGCGGGCCGGCCGACGGCCGTGGCCGGCGTCCCGCCCGATTACTTCGCCGCCGACGGACAGCTGTGGGGCAACCCGCTCTACGACTGGCCGCGGCACGCCGCCGACCGCTTCTCTTGGTGGCGGGCGCGGGTACGGCATGACCTGGAACTGTTCGATGCGATCCGCATCGACCACTTCCGCGGCCTGCACGACTACTGGAGCGTGCCCGCAGGCGCGCCGAACGCCCGGGAAGGCAGCTGGCAGGCCGGCCCGGGGCTGGCCTTCACCGACGCCCTGGCGGGCCTCCCCCTCGTGGCGGAAGACCTCGGCCTGCTCTCCCCCGGCGTGGACGTCCTGCGCCGGACCGCGGGACTGCCCGGCATGTCGGTGCTCCAGTTCGGCTTCGGCGGTCCGCCGGAGGGCAATCCGCACTTCCCCGCCAACATCACGGCCGACCGCGTCGTCTACTCGGGCACGCACGACAACGACACCGTCGAAGGATGGTACGCCCAGGCGTCGGCCGAAGAACGCGCCCGCGTCGAGGCCTGCTTCGGCCCCATGACCAGCCCGCACCTCGCCATCGCCGAAGCCGCGCTGGCTTCGCCCGGCATCGCCGCCTTCCTCCCCGTCCAGGACCTCCTCGGCCTCGGCTCCGAGGCCCGCTTCAACACGCCGGGCCGGCCCCATGGCAACTGGAGCTGGCGGCTCAGCGACCAGGAGCTGACGGCGCTCGCCGCGGCGGCCGGGCGCTGGCGGCGGCGGATCAAGGCCGCCGGCCGGCTCAACGCGTGAGCCGGCGATACTTCGGCCGGCGAGGCGTGTCCGCCTCGAGCCCGAGACGCTTGCGGCGGTCTTCGAGGTAATCGCCGAAGTTGCCTTCGTGCCAGACGACCGTGCTGTCGTCCTCGAAAGCCAGGATGTGGGTCGCGACCCGGTCCAGGAACCAGCGGTCGTGGGTCACGATCACCGCGCAGCCCGCGAACCCCGCCAAGGCGTCCTCCAGGGCGCGGATGGTGTTCACGTCGAGGTCGTTGGTCGGTTCGTCGAGCAGCAGCACGTTGGCGCCGGACTTGATCAGGCGGGCGAGGTGGATGCGGTTGCGTTCGCCGCCCGACATCACGCCCACCTTGCGCTGCTGCACGTCCCCGGTGAAACCGAACCGCGCCGCGTAGGCGCGGGCGGGCACCATGATCTTCCCGAGGTGGACCATGTCCTGCCCGTCGGAGATCGCCGACCAGAGCGGCGCGTCGGACGGCAGCGCGTCGCGCGACTGGTCGACGTAGGCGATCCTGACCGTGTCGCCGACGGTGAGCGTGCCCTTGTCGGGCTTCTCCTGGCCCGTGATCATCCGGAAAAGCGTCGTCTTGCCCGCGCCGTTGGGCCCGACCACGCCCACGATGCCCCCGGCCGGCAGCGAGAAGTTGACGTCGTCCATCAGCACGCGCTCGCCGTAGCCCTTCGAAAGTCCGCGGGCCTCGATGACGGCCCCGCCCAGCCTCGGGCCGGGCGGGATCCAGATCTCCGCCGCCTTCTCCTGCTGATTCTGGTCCTGCGTCAGCATCTGCTCGTAGGCGCGGAGGCGCGCCTTGTTCTTGGCCACGCGCGCCTTGGGCGAGGCCGCGGCCCATTCGCGTTCCCGCTCCATCGAGCGCGAGCGCGCGGCGGACTGCTTCTCCTCCATCTCGAGGCGCTGCTGCTTCTGCTGCAGCCACGAGGAGTAGTTGCCCTTCCACGGGATGCCGCGGCCGCGGTCGAGCTCGAGGATCCAGCCGGCGACGTTGTCCAGGAAGTAACGGTCGTGCGTGATCGCGATGACCGTGCCCTTGTAACCCTGCAGGTGACGCTCCAGCCACGCGACCGTATCGGCGTCCAGGTGGTTGGTCGGCTCGTCGAGCAGCAGGATGTCCGGCTCCATGAGCAGGAGGCGGCACAGGGCGACGCGGCGCTTCTCGCCGCCGGAAAGGGCCGAGACCAGCGCGTCGCCCGGGGGGCAGCGCAGGGCTTCCATCGCCATCTCCAGCCGGGCGTCGAGGTCCCAGCCGCCGCGCGTGTCGAGGATCGCCTGGATCTCGCCCTGCCGGGCCAGGATCTTCTCCTGTTCGGCGGGATCCTCGACCTCGGCCACCTTCACGAACGTCTCGTCGTATTCGTCGAGGAGGGCCTTCATCGGGCCGGCGGCCTGCATCACGCAGGCCTGGACGGTGAGATGCTCGTCGAGACGCGGCTCCTGGGCCAGATACCCCATCGTATAACCGGGGACCTGGCTGAGCGCGCCGTCGAACTCCTTGTCCTCCCCGGCCATGATCTTGAGCAAGGTGGACTTGCCCGAGCCGTTCAGGCCCAGGACGCCGATCTTGGCCCCGTAGTAGTAGGAGAGGGAGATATCACGGAAGACGGGTTTCTTTTCGAAGTACTTCGTGACCCCTGTCATCGTGAAGATTACCTTGTCGTCGGCCATGGCGCCAAGGTTCGGCCAAGCCCCTCCGGGGGCAAGCGGAACCTCCGACCGCCCCCCGGTGAGCGCACTTGACATCCCCCGGGGGCGACCCCCATATTCCCTTTCAGTTCACCTTTGCCGAGGTGGGTCCTGACGGACCCGCTTTTTTTGTCCCCAAATCATTTCACCGCCAACCCGCACCCACCATCATGAGCGTAGACATCAAACCCTTCCTCCAATACCTCGAAAAAGAGAAGAATATCCGAAAAGAAGAGGCCTGCGCCCTGATCGTCGAGGCCATCAAGTCCTCGGTCGAGAAATCGGTCATGGCCGGGCAGAACGTCGAGATCGACGCCGACCCCGCCTCCGGCAAGCTCGTCGCCCACGTCGTCCTGCGCGTGACCGACTCCGTGTCGGACCCCCTCCAGGAGATCAACCCGGTCGCCGCCGCGCTCATCAAGTCCGACGTCAAGGTCGGCGAGGAAGTCCGCAAGCCGATCAACGTGGCCGACCTCGGCCGCATCGCCGCCAAGACCACGCAGCAGCTGCTCAACCAGCGCTTCCGCAAGATCGAGAAGGACCAGATCTTCCTCGAGTACAAGGACAAGGTCGGCGACATCGTCACCGGCACCGTGCGTCGCACGGAGCGCGGCAACGTCATCATCGAGCTGGGCACGGCCGAGGCCGTCCTCACGCACAAGGAGCGCTGCCACGGCGACGAATTCCGCACCGGCGACCGCATCCGCTGCCTCCTCCTCGAGATCCGCGAAGACCCGCAGCGCGGCCGTGAATTCGTGCTCTCGCGCGCCAACCCGGCCTTCGTCCGCCGCCTCCTCGAGCTCGAAGTCGCCGAGATCGCCGACAAGACCGTCACCATCGCCGCCATGGCCCGCGACCCCGGCTACCGCACCAAGATCGCCGTGGACTCCCGCGACCCCAAGGTCGACCCCGTCGGCGCCTGCGTCGGCGCCCGCGGCGCCCGCGTCCGCAACATCGTCAAGGAGCTCGGCGGCGAGAAGATCGACATCATCCGCTACCACGCCGAACCGCTCAAGCTGCTCGAAGAAGCCATCCGTCCGGCCAAGCCGCGCAACGTCCGCATCGACGAGCGCAGCCGCTCCATCTTCTTCGAGGTCGACGAGGATGACATGCGCATCGCCATCGGCAGCAAGGGCCGCAACGCCCGCCTGACCTCCAAGCTCATGGGCTGGGGCCTCAACATCCAGAAGGCCACCCACGCCGCGGAAAGCTTCGAGGCGAAGGCCGGCGACGCCGCGGTCCGCATCGCCGAACAGCTCGGCCTGCCCGCCGAGCTGATCGCCAAGTTCGTCGGCCTCGGCATCTCCAGCGTCGAAGCCCTCGAAGGCGCGACCGTGGAGGACTTCAAGGAAAGCGGCATCCCGGCCGAAGAGGTCGAAGCCGTCCTGGCCGCCTACGCCAAGGGTCGTCGCTCCTAATCTCCCACCCGCCCTACCGCCCCTCCGCCCGCGCCCATGACCGAGAAGAAGAAATCCGAAGCCAAGAAGCCCGCGACCACGCAGCGTTTCAGCGACGTGGCCAAGGAGCTCGGGCTCGAGGTCAAAGCGCTGCTCGCCATCGTCGATCAGTTCGTGGTCGCTCGTCCCGAGTACAAGGACTACGTCTACACCGACGGCAAGAAGCCCGCCGCCTCGAGCAATTTCGGCAAGATCTACCGGGAGGAATTCCTGGCCTTCGCCGCGGACAAGCTCCCGAAGAAAGCCGAGCCCGCCCCGGAGCCGGCGGCCGAAGCGCCCAAGGCCCCGGAACCGGCCAAGCCGGCGCCCGCGACCCCGGCGCCCGTGCCCCCGGCCGCCAAGCCCGGCACGCCTCCGGCCGTCAGCCTGCCGCCCCGCCCGACCATCGCGACGCCGCCGCCCGTGGCGGCCCGCCCGCCCGTCACGCCGGCCATCCCCCGGCCCGCCATCCCCGCCCCTCAGCCGAAGTCCGACCTGCCGCCGGTGGTCATCAGCACCACCCCTCCGGCCCCTTCGCGCCCGGCCAATGTTCCGCCGGTGATCCGGCCTCCCGTCGCGCCGGTCATCAGCCGACCCGCCGCCACCAACAGCCAGGCCGCCCCGGGCAGCAAAGGCGTCATCGCCGTGCGCCCGCCCATCGTGGTCCGTGACTTCGCCATCGCCCTGAACCTGAAGCCGTTCCAGGTCATCGGCAACCTGATGGAACTCAACAAGGTCGTCAGCGTGTCCTCCGTCATCGAGGAAGCCGACGCCCGCAAGGTCGCCGAGCGCCATGGCTTCACCCTCGAAGTCCGCCACCGCGGCGAAGGCGTCCAGCCGGTCAAGAAGGTCGAGAAGCCTTCCGAGGACGATCCGGCGCTCATGACGCCGCGCCCGCCGGTCGTCTGCGTGCTCGGCCACGTCGACCACGGCAAGACCACGCTGCTCGACTTCTTCCGCAAGACCAACGTGGTCTCCGGCGAGGCCGGCGGCATCACCCAGCACATCGGCGCCTACTCCGTCGCCTACCAGGGCGAGAAGCCGGAGTACAAGGGCAAGACCGTCACCTTCCTCGACACCCCGGGCCACGCGGCCTTCGCCAAGATGCGCGAACGCGGCGCCTCCGTCACCGACGTCGCCGTGCTGGTCGTGGCGGCCGACGACGGCTTCATGCCGCAGACCGAGGAAGCCCTCAAGTTCGCCCAGAAGCACGCGAGCGCCATCGTCGCGGCCATCAACAAGGTGGACGCCAAGGGCGCGAACATCGACCGCGTGAAGCAGCAGATGCAGCAGCGCAACCTCACCCCGGAGGACTGGGGCGGTGAGACGATCACCAGCCCGGTGTCGGCGCTCAAGGGCACCGGCATGACCGAACTGCTCGAATCGATCCTCCTGCAGGCCGAAGTACTCGACCTCAAGGCCAACGCCAAGTGCCCCGCGCAAGGCGTCGTCATCGAATCCCAGATGGAGACCGGCCGCGGCCCCACGGCCACCGTCATCGTCCAGAAAGGCACGCTGAAGCCCGGCGACTCGTTCGTCTGCGGCGAGACCTGGTGCAAGGTGCGCGCGCTCATGGATGAACGCGGCAACCGCATGCCCAGCGCCGCCCCCGGCGCGCCCGCGCTCGTGCTCGGCTGGGACGCCGTGCCCTCGCCCGGCTCCAAGTTCAAGACGGTCAAGAACGACCGCGAAGCCCGCGAACTCGCCGAAGAGGCCGCCCTCGCCGCCCGCAAGGCGGCCGAAGCGCAGCAGCAGGCGCCCAACACCGGGGCCCGCCCCGGCATGTCCGACCTCGAACGCCTGATGGCCGCCCTGGCGCAGGACAAGGAGAAGATCCTGCGGGTCCTGCTCAAGGCCGACGTCAACGGCACGCTCGAGGCCCTCGAAGGCTGCCTGCGCGACATCAAGTCGAGCAAGGTCCGGCTGGAGGTCATCGGCGGCTCCGTCGGCCCGGTCACCCAGGGCGACGTCGCCCTGGCCGAAGCCTCCAAGGCCCTCATCGTGGCCTTCGACACGAAGGTCGAGAACGGGGTGCAGCCCCAGATGAAACGCACCGGCGTGCGGCTCATCACCCATGACATCATCTACGAGCTGATCACGCTCGTGAAGGACGCGATGTCGGAGCTCCTCGACCCCGAGGTCCGCGAGAACAAGCTGGGCGCCGCGGAAGTCCGCGCCGTCTTCCCGCTGGGCAAGGAGCACAAGGTCGCGGGCTGCATGGTCACCGAAGGCCTCATCCGCCGCGCCGCCAAGGCGCGCGTGGTCCGCGGCGGCAAGGTGATCCACAACGGACCGGTCGAGACCCTGCGCCGCTTCAAGGACGACGCCTCCGAGGTCAAGGCCGGCTTCGAGTGCGGCATCAAGCTCGGCGGCTACGACGAATACCAGCCGGGCGACATCATCGAGGCGGTCGAGATGGTGCAGACCCGTCCGTCGCTCTAAGCCCCATGTCGCAACGCCAGCTGCGGGTCGCCGAACTCATCCAGCGCGAGGTCTCCTCGGCGCTGCGGCAGTCCTGGCCCACCGAGGCGGCGCTGATCACGATCACCGTCGCCAGCGTGTCCCCGGACCTCCGCCAGACGCGCATCGGCTACGCGGTCTCCGGCGACGACGCGGAGCGCAAGAAAGCCCGCGCCTTCCTCAAGCGGATCCGGACCGAGCTGCGGTCGACCATCGGCGGCATCCTCCAGATGAAGCATACGCCGGACCTTTCCTTCCAGGAAGACGACGTCACCGGCGGCGTGGCCCGCGTGCAGGCCCTGCTGGACGAGATGGCGCGCAAGGACCGGGCGGCGAACCCGCCGCAGGCCGACTAGGCCGTCGGCGGACCGACTTCGGGGAAGTCCTTCAGCGCCTCGCGGACCACCGACGCGCGGCGGCGGTCGCGGCCGTCGCTGTCGAGCTCCTGCCCGGCGCGGGCCTGCACGTGCGCGGGCTGCCCTTCGATCATCAGGCGGTCGATGAGGTGCCGGCGCTCCTCCGGGAGGCAGCCGAGGTCGCAGGCCAGCCGGAGATGCGACAGCATGTTCATGGCCTCCGCGCTCGTCAGCAGGCGCGCCGAGCGCAGGACGCCCAGCGAACGGGCCAGCCGGTCGACGAACTTCTCGCCTTCCTCCTGGGCCAGCTTGCGGCGGGCGTTCCACTCCTGTTCGATGAGCTGCTTGATCCAGCCGCCGAGGTGCCTGAGGATCGCATCCTCGGACAGCCCCAAGGTCTGCTGGTTGGAGATCTGGAAGACGTTGCCGGCGGCCTCGGTGCCCTCGCCGAGCCAGCCGCGGACGGCGAGGCCGTCCTGGCTGAGCGCGCGGGTGACCTTCTCCATGTGGCCGGCGAGGCACAGCCCGGGCAGATGGACCATGGCCGAGGCCCGCAGGCCCGTGCCGACGTTGGTCGGGCACGCGGTGAGGTAGCCGAGCCGGTCCGAGAAAGCCAGCTTCAGCGCGGCCCCGAGGGCGTCGTCGAGCTGTTCGGCGATGTGCCACGTCCCGCGGAGATGCCAGCCCGCCTTGACCACCTGGATGCGCAGATGGTCCTCCTCGTTGACCATGACGGAGCAGGTCTGGTCGCGGCTGATGACGGCCGCGCCGCTCTTGCCGGCGGCCAGCTCCTTGGAGACCAGATGCCGTTCGACGAGCACGGAGCGGTCACGGTCTCCGAGTTCGGACATGAGCAGCACGTGCCCCCGGCGGAACTTGGGCAGGGCTTCGAGGGCCGCGACGCAACGGTCGCCGATCTCCTTGCGTTGCGCGACCTTGGCCCAGCCCGGGAAAGGCATGCCGTCGAGGTTGCGGGCGAGACGGATGCGGGTGCTGAGCACGACGGCCTGCTGCGCCCCCAGCAGGTGCGTGAGCTCGTTCTCCGCGGCGAGGATGGCTGCGACGGTCATGGTCAGGGGGTGGCGAGGCGGCGTTCCAATGCGTTGATCTCGTCGCGCAACCGGGCGGCGGCCTCGAAGTCCTCCGCGGCCGCGGCCTGGGCCATCTCGGCCTTGGCCGCCTCCAGGCGACGACGGAGCTGGGCGACCGGGACGAGGCCCGCCGGCGCCCGGCCGACGTGGGCGGGCTCATGCTGCACCTTGAGGAGGAGTTCGGCCAGCGCGTCGCCGAACGTCTCCCAGCAGGACGGACACCCCAGCCGGCCGCGCTTGCGGAAATCCAGGTCGGAGAAACCGCAATGCGGACAGGTGAGCGAAGGCGCCGGCGCCGCCGCCGCCAAGGCGTCGGCCAGCTGGAAGACGGCCGGATCGGTCGCCCCGCCCTTCTGCGCGCAGGCCTCGCAGAGATGCACCTTGGTCACCTTGCCATGGACCACCTGGGAGAGGTGGACCGTGGCGGCCTCCTCGCACAGGGAACATGGGATCGGCTTGGACATCGGGATTCACTCAACGCAGAGGGGCCGAATTGGCAAGGGCAAGCGGGGCCGGGGTTTGACTTCACGCCCGGCGGACTCTTGATGAAGGGACGCCAGATGTCCTCCCCGCCACGCATCGTCATCACCGGCCTCGGCCTCACCGCCCCCAACGGAAACTCCCTGGGGGAATTCCGCGCCAACCTCCTGGCCGGCAAGGCCCGCATCGCCGTGATCGACGTCCGCCACATGGGCCCCCAGCCCGCCGGCGTCTGCGACTTCGACGCCACGAAGTGGCAGAAGCGGAAAGAAATCCGCAACGGCACCCGCGTGGGCTCCATCTCCATCTTCTGCGCCCGCGAAGCCCTGGCGGACTCCGGGCTCGACTGGGCGAAGGTCGACAAATCGCGGGTCGGCGTCTACCTGGGCATCACCGAACACGGCAACGTCGAGACCGAGAACGAGATCCACAACATCTCCCAGTTCGGGAACGACACCAAGTACTGGACCCATCATCACAACCCGCGCACCGTGGCCAACAATCCGGCCGGCGAGGTCACGATGAACATGGGCATCACCGGCCCCCATTATACGATCGGCGCCGCCTGCGCCGCCGGCAACGCGGGCCTGATCCAGGCCGCCCAGATGCTCCAGCTGGGCGAAGTGGACGTCGCCTTCGCCGGCGGGGTGTCCGAATCGATCCACACCTTCGGCATCTTCGCCGGCTTCAAGAACCAGGGAGCCCTCGCCGCCCATGAGGACGCCGCCAAGGCGTCGCGTCCGTTCGACAAGCACCGCAACGGCATCGTGATCTCCGAAGGCGGCGCCATCTACGTCCTCGAGCGGCTGGACGACGCCTTGGCGCGCGGGGCCAACATCATCGCCGAGATCGCCGGCTGGTGCATCAATTCGGACGCCACCGACGCCGTGCTGCCCAACCCCGAACGGCAGACGGAATGCGTGCGCATGGCCCTGCGGCGGGCCGGCCTGCGGCCGCAGGACATCGACATCGTCTCCACCCACGCCACCGCCACGGCACTGGGCGACATCCAGGAGTGCATCGCCTTGCGCACCGTCTTCGCGGACTGCCCGGAGACCCGGATCAACAACACGAAGAGCTTCATCGGTCACTGCATGGGCGCGGCCGGCGCCCTCGAACTGGCGGGCAACCTCCCGTCCTTCCAGGACCACTGGGTCCATCCGACCATCAATATCGAGGAATTGGACCCGGAATGCGCCATGCCGGGCCTGGTCATCAACCACCCGGTCAAAGCCGCCAAAGTCACCGCGATCCTGAACAATTCCTTCGGCATGCTGGGCATCAATTCCGCCCTCATCGTCAAGAAATATGGGGTTGCCTGACAAGGGCGGGACGATTGTAAACAAGGCAGCAAACATGACCAAGGAAGACATCAAACAGGTGGTGCTCGACATCATCGCCGACATCGCTCCGGACGAAGACCTGACCACGGTCAAACCCGAGGTCCGTCTCCGGGACCAGCTCTCCTTGGACTCCATGGACTTCCTGGACATCGTCATGGAGCTCCGCAAGAAGCATGGCATCGAAGTCCCCGAAGCCGACTACGTCCAGCTGGCCTCGCTCGATTCCTGCGCCGACTACCTTCTGCCTAAGTTCCAGGCCAAGGGCAAATAAGGCGCGCCGCGCCTCCCCGCCCCGAAGCCGCCGACAGGCGGCTTCTTGCTTTCCGGGCGAATCCGACCGGGCGGCCGTCGGTTCTTTCTGGATTTGCCGACCCGCCGTCGCCGCCCTATGTTGAGGACGTGAACCCCGTCCGACGACTGCTCCTGGCCGCCCTTGCACTCATCGCCCTCCGGGCGGATGCGGAGAACGTCATGCTCCGCCGGACGGGCAATCCCGCCGTGGTCACCTTCGAATACATCACGCAGGACGAACTCACCATCATGGTCAAGCGCCTCGATGGCGACGCGGTGATCACTTACAAATGGGAGGACCTCGACCAGGACTGGATCAGGCAGAACAACCCTCGCCTGTGGGCCGAGCGGAAGCAGCTGCTCGAGATGTCCGCCCCGGCGAAGGCCGCCAAGCCGGCCGCCACCGATGACGATCCGTTCAATCAGCAGGCGGCCGCGACCGACGGACGTTCGCTCATGCGCAACCTGCACTTCGCCCTGCAGGGCGGGCTCCGCGGGCTCCCCTTGAACGCGAACCGCATCGACGCCGTCTACGCGGAGGCCGGCGTGGATGAGAACCTCTTCTGGCTGGGCTTCGCGGACCTGAAGAACGCCAGCCGGACCCGCGGCGGCGCCGCCGGCAACGAAGCCGACGAGCCGATGATGGAGGAAGCCAAGGAGACCAAGGAGACCAACGCCAAGCCCAAGGCCAAGGGGAAGGCCCAGCCCCAGGCCAAAGCCAAGGCCCGGACGGCGGAAAGCCTCGCGGCCGAAGCCGCCGCCCGCCGCGACTTCGAGCAGGACACCAAGCCCTACACGCCGCTCGGCTACCTCCGACTCCTCTCCGAAGGCGGACCGAAGGGGAAGATCGCCTGGGCGATGCTTCGTCGCTCGACGCCCGACCGGGACACAATCCAAGCCGCCTTGGCCCATCATGCCGGCCTCGCCGGGGAGCTGGCCGACAAGAGCCAGGTCAAGACCGTCAAGACGGAGCTGCTCGGACTCAAGAAGGCCCTGGAATCGTGCGCGGAGTCCCTCGGCAAGGTCTCCCGCGACACGACCACGATCGAACCCCGGCTGGCCAATGACTGCCGCGGGCTCCTGGCCTTGCTCCAGCGCTAGTCCGGTTCGGGCCGACAAGAGTCCGGCCGTCTTCCGAAGAAGACGGCCGGTTTGTAATGGTGGAGCCTATCGGGCTTGAACCGACGACCTCTTGCATGCCATGCAAGCGCTCTACCAACTGAGCTAAGGCCCCGTTAAATGGGAAAATGAACAAAGGGCAGCGAACCGACACGGTCAACGCTTTTTTCCCGCCGCCACCCTAGTCTCTGATTGCCAAGAAGCGGCCGTGGCTTTGCCTTTCAGGTCGTGGAATCGTCCGAAAACCTGTCAGAACCTGCCGAACCCAACGCCGAGCCCCCGGCCGGCAGAGGCCAAGGCGGTATCCGGGTCGAAAAAGAACTCATCGAGTCTCTGCCCGTGGGATCCTGGGACGGCCCCGTCGAACTGATCGAGAGCGAACGCGACGCCGAGCGGGCCATCGCCTCCCTCGCCCGGGACCGCGTGCTGGGCTTCGACACCGAGACCAAGCCTTCGCATACCCGCGGCGAATACAATTTCCCGTCCATCCTGCAGCTGGCCGGCGAACATCACATCTTCGTCTTCCGGCTCGATCATTGCGGAGGCATCCCGCTCGCCTTCCCGGTGCTCTGCAACGACCGCCAGGCCAAGGTAGGCGTCGCCGTCCGCGACGACGTCAAGAACCTCCGGGCGCGCGCGCCCTTCGAGGACCGCGCGTTCATCGACATCGCCGACCACACCAAGAAGACCGGCCTGGTGAACACCGGCCTCCAGGCGCTGGCCGCCCACTTCCTCAAGCTGCAGATGAAGAAGTCGAAGAAGGTCCAGACGTCCAACTGGGCCAAGCCCCTCGACGAGCGTCAGATCCAGTACGCCGCCAACGACGCCTGGTTCAGTCGCGAACTATTCCTGAAGCTCGAGAAGGACGGCCTGATTCCCCGGTTCGAATGAACCCCGAAGCCGCCCGCGCAGCCGAAGCGTTGGGGGCGGGTCGCACCCGACGGCATATCTTCCTCTGCGTGAGGCCCGAGGGCCAGGCCTGCTGCGACGCGGAGGCCGCTGCGAAATCGTGGGACTATCTTAAGCGGCGGCTGAAGGAGCTGGGTCTGGCCGACCAGGGCGGCATCCAACGCACGAAGGCCGACTGCCTGCGCATCTGCGTCGCGGGCCCGGTGGCCGTGGTCTACCCCGAAGGCATCTGGTACGGAGGCTGCACGCCGGAGAACCTCGAGCGTATCATCACGGGCCACCTGCTCGGCGGCCAAGTCGTGACGGACCTGCGCATCGCCGGCCCGGCCGCGCCTTGAACCGAGCCTAGCGGAGCGCCTTCTCGACGGCCCGGACGAGTTCCTCCGCGTCGGGCTCGACCTCGGGACCGAACCGGGCGAGGAGCCTGCCGTCCGCGCCGATCAGGAACTTGCTGAAATTCCAGCCCACCGGCCCCGGATGGCCGGAGTCCTTACCGGTGAGCTTCGCGAACAGCGGATGCGCGTCCGCGCCCTTGATGGTCACCTTGGCGAACATCGGGAAGGTCACGTCGAACCCGGCTTGGCAGAATTTCTTGATCTCTTTCTCCGTGGCCGGCTCCTGGCCGCCGAAGTCGTTGCAGGGGAAACCGGCCACGACCAAGCCGGCATCCTTGAAACGCTGATGGAGCGCCTGGAGGCCGGCATACTGCCGGGTGTATCCGCACTGGCTGGCGACATTGACCACGAGCCAGGCCTTGCCGCCGCCGACGGCGCCGAGCGTGGTGACCTTGCCGTCGATGTCCTTCACCGGCACGTCGAGCAGACCCCCGGTGGACTCCGCGCCCGAAGCGAAAGCGGCGAGCAGGAGCAAAGCCGATGCTATGTGATTCATAGCCCCATCTTAAGGAGCAATTCCGGCCTAGCAAGCATGCCGGGCGCCCTGAATCCTCTTGTGAGGACGGAGCGGAGGCCAAAATCAATCATGCTATGCAACACGCTCACCTCCTCATGATCCTGGCCGCCGCCCTGGGCGTCGGCTGCGTCTCGCAACCCACGGTCCAGACCCGCGGCTCGCTGACCGAGGCCGTCAAGCAAGGGAAGACCTATCATCTGGATGCCCGCCGCTCCGGCCTGGCTGAAAACGAGCTCCGCGGGCTTCGCGAAGGCCTTCAGAAGGCCGGCCTGAGCGCCGCCTCGCCGGAAAACGCCAAGTTGCTCGTCACCGTGTCGGCCGACTCCTACGCGTCGACCGAACGTCACCACACCGGCGGCAAGAACGGCGTCGGCT
>JACCDV010223802.1_pt1 | contig 19655 bp, 18 predicted proteins | sample 7446131 | NCBI WGS metagenome assembly JACCDV01 (sample SAMN15323448, study PRJNA562643) | freshwater metagenome | isolation source: river surface water | place: USA:Blue River Watershed | collected 2017-08-17 | reverse complement strand
GAAGGTTTTTTGTGGTGACGGAGCAAGCAAACTGCTTTGCTTGCGTGAGGGGACGATCAGCGGAGCGATGTCGAAGGCGAGTGAGCTGTGTCCCGCGGCACTTATGATCCGCCAGCAGGCGGAGAATTAGTGACCGTCAGGACGAGACCTCCCGTCGACACAAAAATACCGAAGGTTTTTTGTGGTGACGGAGCAAGCAAACTGCTTTGCTTGCGTGAGGGGACGATCAGCGGAGCGATGTCGAAGGCGAGTGAAGAAGTTATTTATAGTTGAATAAGATATCAAGCATTTGTCAGAGAAAGATTATGTAAACTATGTATAGTATATAATACTGTCATATGCCGATAACTAAAAATTATAACCGTAATTTTTTTAAATCGTGGAGTAGAGACATGGCATATGTTCTGGGATTCTTATATGCAGATGGAAATATTGTAAAAACAAAACGAGGAACACATTATATAAGCTGGTACATTGCCGACAAAGACCTACTTTATGATATTAGAACAACTGTTAAATCTGAACATTTGATTAAATTAAGATCTAGTAGCACGGGGAAAGTATATCGTTTACAGATTGGAAGTATAGAGTGGTTCAATGATTTAGTAATTTTAGGTATGACACCAAATAAATCAAAGAGAATGAAATTACCTTTTATCCCAACCGCTTACCGAGCTGACTTCATTCGTGGTTATTTTGATGGTGATGGTAATGTGTGGGTAGGAGACACACATAAAGATAGACAAAAAATAACAAGAACTATCCAAGTCGCTTTTACTTCTGCAAGTCATGAATTTCTTATATCCCTTCGTTCTTTACTAAGAGAGATTGGTTTGACTGGAGGAGGGATATACATCAATAAATCAGCTACATATGCCCGGTTATCCTTTTCGGTAAAAGATGCTTTGAAAATCTACAAAATCATGTATAATGCGGTGCACAAACTTTTGCTGAAAAGAAAACGGCGAGTGTTTGAGAAATATTTTAACTGCGGTGGTAGCTCAACTGGTTAGAGCACCCGCCTGTAGACGTGCAGCTTTCCGTTGGAAACTCGGATTGAAACTCCCCTGGATATCGGTGAAGGCTAAGTCTTGCAAGAGATATGCGAATACCGAGGGAACCTCATACATACAAAAAAATAGTATGAGGGCGCCGTAGAGACTAGATACAGGGGTACCTACTAGCTTTTTAGCTTATGGTAAAGATATAGTCCACGCCATTATGAAAATAGTGGAAGCAGTGCACGCGGGAGGTTGCGGGTTCGAGTCCCGTCTACCGCGCAGTTAGTAAAATGACTGCCACGAAAGTGGCGGTCATTTTACGTTACGAGCGAGTAGTTAAAACTGTGTAGTATACAGTTTTAAATGGTCTCGAAAAGATTGCCAGCTATTTTGGAAAAATAGCGATAAACCTGCACTGAATATGTAATGTTCAAGTCCCTTTTTAAATTTCCTTTACCGTTCTCGTCTTATATTTTCTACAATGTAATCCAGGTATAGCTAGGCTTTATTTTAGTCCATTTATTTGCTATTGTGGCGGGGTTCCCAGTGTGCCAATGTAAGAGAAGTCTTTCATTGTCTACATTCGGATCAAATATACACACAGTCCTGTATATTAATCCTAATTTGCCAATGTAGCTCAGCTGGTAGAGCAACGCCATGGTAAGGCGTAGGTCTCCGGTTCGATTCCGGACATTGGCTCAATTGAAGAATCCCCAGATCAGATGGGGATTTTTCATTTTTCTGACATCTAACTCAATTTAGTTTTTTAACTCTGTTATCATGATACTTATATGACCTTCGGCGCTACACCAGATATAGTTTTAGAATTTAATACCTATGAAGCCATCTTCTGGTTATTGCTAGGGGTGATACTTTATTTTAGTATCAGATTTGTTTCAAGCTACTACCGTAAATGGTTATTATTTAGTTCACTTAATGTTTTCTTGTTTGGGATAAGTGACATTGTTGAAATTTATACCGGAGGCTTTCTTCATACCGCTGTGTGGTTATTATATTGGAAAGCAGTCCATGTATTTGGTTTGGTACTTAGTGCAATCTGGTACTTCTTAATAAGGATAAAACAATAATCACAATATATTCAAATATCTGTATTAATCAGAAATTTGCGATTATCTAGCCAGCTGGTAATATTTGCTCGTAAGCGTCAGCTTACTTAGCACTTTAAAAACCAGCCAAAATTACCCAACTCAGCAGCAGCCGCGGTAATTGAGTTGGGTAGATGCTCCCTTGCTTACAAGGGATGTAGTGCAGCTAAAGTCTCCTCGGAGGTGTATGTTGCTTTGCCCCTATGTTGTGCAAAAAGTAGGGGTGGAACACCGGTGACCTCGTGAATCATCGGTAACGGTGAGGTCTTTGACTTCATCGCGCCCAGACGTTGTTTCGGCAACGGCTGGGCGCTCTTCATTATCTTTTGTTATACTCATAACTACATGAACGAGGAAACCAACTCTAGAATTAAGGAAATAGAAAATGCCATGCTTCAAGCTGATTTTTGGCAAGACCCGCAGAAGGCTCAAGCCTTAATCAAAGAACTACAAGACCTGAAGGCTACTGCCGAAGGTAAAGGTAAGTATGACCGCAATCATGCCATCATGACTATCGTGGCAGGTGCTGGCGGAGATGATGCTGAAGACTTCGCTCGGATGCTAGTAGAGATGTACCAGCGCTTCGCTGAAGGCAAAGGCTGGGGCTTTTTGATAATAGACAGTAATGCTAATGATCACAATGGTTACCGTAATGTGACGATTGAGATTCAAGGTAAAGGTGCTTACGGGACATTGAACTCAGAATCTGGGGTACATCGCCTTGTAAGAATTTCTCCGTTTAATAGTAATAGTAAGAGGCAGACCTCATTTGTTTTAGTGGAGGTGTCGCCAATGATTGATGAAGTTAGTGAGGAATTAATAAACGAAGATGATCTAGAAATTACTTTCGCTCGTTCAGGTGGAGCTGGTGGACAAAACGTAAACAAGAGAGAGACAGCAGTGAGGGTGGTGCACAAGCCAACCAATATCTCAGTCTTTGTCTCGACAGAGCGCTCACAACAACAAAATCGAGAAAGAGGCCTAGCTTTAATTGCTGGTAAAGTCTTTGCCTTCGAAGAAGAGCAGAGACGTCGCGAACTGCAAGGTTTGGCAGTTGAGAAAACCTTGAAAATAGAATGGGGGAGTCAGATTCGGTCGTACGTACTTCATCCCTATCAATTAGTGAAGGACCATCGAACAAACGTAGAAGTCAGGGATGTCGATAAGGTGCTTGGTGGTTATATTCAACCTTTTCTAGAAGTTTCTCAGACTGAGAATTAACATGATATACTGTTTCTTATGATTTACTTTGATAACGTTTCGAAGTTGTACAATGACGGTCGTTCAGCCGCATTACAAGAAGTGACTTTTCAGGTAGCTCCAAAAGAATTTGTGTCGATTGTCGGTCATTCCGGTGCTGGTAAGACGACTCTACTGAAGATGATTATTGCTGAAGACATGCCGAGTTTAGGCCAGGTCTTTTTCGAATCTATTGATGTACACAAAATCCCAAAGACACGCTTACCACATTATCGGAGGAAGATTGGTACAGTTTTTCAAGATTTTAAACTACTAAGTAATAAAACCGCTTACGAAAATATCGCTTTCGCAATGGAAGCTAATGGTCGGACTGATGATGAGATTGCGGAGAATGTCCCACAAGCTTTATCTTTGGTCGACCTTTCAGACAAGGCTTGGAATTTCCCGAGTGAGCTTTCAGGTGGAGAGAAGCAGAGAGTAGCTATCGCTAGAGCAATTGTGAATCAGCCGGACATCATCGTGGCTGATGAACCGACCGGAAACTTAGACCCGATTGCGACTTATGAGGTGGTTCAGATTTTACGTAAGATTAACGATCTAGGTACTACCGTTATTATGACTACTCACAATAAGGGAGTGATAGATGAATTAGGTCGTCGAGTGATTACTATGGACGAAGGTCGAATAGTACGGGATGACGACAGTGGTAAATACGTACTATAATCAGACTATGATAACTGCAATCAGAAGAATTACTAAAGCGGGGTTTGTAGGGTTTTGGCGCAATGCCTATGTCTCGTTAGCTTCCATCTTTGTTTTATTGGTGGTCTTGTTTGTGATCGGGGCTACCATGTTTGTCGATCAACTCCTGACCACTTCACTAAATGCTCTACAGAACAAAGTCGATATCAATGTCTACTTCGTACCCACAGCTCAGGTAAGTGAGATAGAGGCGATTCGTGACGCTGTCTCAGCTTTGCCTGATGTGGCGTCTGTCAAATACACTACCAGAGAAGAAGCTCTAGCGAATTTTCGAGCTAAGCATAGTAATAATGAAATAACGATGCAGGCTTTGAATGAGCTTGATGACAATCCTTTAGGGGCTAATATAGCTATCCAAGCAAAAGAATTGGCTCGGTATGAGAGTATATCGCAATTCCTAGAAGAGCAGAGAATTTCAGCTTCACCACAGAGCCCAGTGATCGAAACAGTGAACTATGCTCGCAATAAGGAGGCTATCGATACCCTCAGCTCGATTATGGATGCGATCCAACGCTCCAGTTCTATCATCACTTTAGTTTTGATTTTTGCGGCGATACTGATTACGTTCAATACTATTCGCTTAGCTATCTATACCGCTAGAGAAGAAATATCGATTATGCGCCTGGTAGGAGCTAGCAACATGTTTATTCGTGGACCATTTTTATTGCAGGGTATCATGTATGGTTTTGTGGCTGGGGTACTGTCACTCCTCATATGGTATCCAATCATGATTTGGCTAGGACCACGCACCGAAGCCTTCTTTGAGTTCAATGTCTTCACCTACTTCGTGAATGATTTTCCATACATCTTCGCTATAATCATCGGTACTGGGATTGTCCTTGGTTTCATTTCCAGCGCGTTAGCTATCGCTCGGTACTTAAAGGTATAAGATTTCAGACTAGCTGTCCATGGTTAAGAAAAAAACTACTACCGAAAGCAAGAAAAAAGTTAAGTATGTCTTCGTGGTCGGTGGGGTAATGAGTGGGGTTGGTAAAGGCATCACGGCTTCATCGATTGCTCTTATCTTGAAAGCTCGTGGTTTGGTCGTGACTGCCCTGAAGATTGATCCTTATATCAATGTAGACGCCGGCACCATGAATCCGACGGTCCACGGGGAGACTTTTGTACTGGGAGGAGGTCTTGAGACCGAACAAGATATGGGTAACTATGAACGGTTTTTGAACCAGGATCTACCGAATATCAACTACATGACAACCGGTAGTGTCTATCAATCTGTCATTGAAAAGGAACGTAATCTGGACTATGAGGGACGTTGTGTCGAAGTCGTACCTGATATACCACTAGAGGTTATCAGGCGTATAAAGCAAGCCGGGAAAGAAGCTTCGGCAGATGTGGTGCTGGTCGAGGTCGGTGGCACTGTCGGAGAATACCAGAATGTCTTGTTCTTGGAAGCTATTCGTATGATGAAGAACGAAACGCCAGAAGATGTTGCAACAGTTATGGTGAGTTACTTGCCGGTACCAGGAAGCATCGGAGAAATGAAGACCAAGCCGACCCAGACGGCAGTTCGGTCATTGAATAGCGCTGGTGTATTTGCGGATGTGATTGTAGCTCGTAGCCCACTTGAGATTGATGAGAAGCGAAAGGAAAAAATAGCTAGGTTCTGTAACGTGCGGAGTGAACATGTGATATCGGCTCCTGATGTCTCAAGTATTTATGATATTCCACTTCATTTTGAATCAGAAAAACTTTCAGGAAAATTATTAGAACTTTTGCATATTAAAAATAAGAACAAAACTGATCTAGTGGCTTGGAAACGGTTTGTTTCTAAATCTAAAACCACTAAAGGTGAAGTAAAAATTGCGGTAGTCGGGAAATATTTCAACTCGGGTGACTTTGTCTTATCAGATGTCTATCTGTCAGTGCTTGAAGCCATAAAATATTCAGCTTATGCATTGGATTTATTACCAAAGATAACCTACTTATCATCTTCTGATTTTACCGACGCGAAGCGGTGTGCTGAACTCAAAAAATTCGATGGAATCTTGGTCCCGGGTGGCTTTGGCTCAACTGGTATAGATGGCAAGTTGAATGTGATTAAATACGCCAGAGAGAAGAAGATACCCTATCTTGGAATCTGTTATGGTATGCAACTTATGGTTGTAGAATACGCTAGGAGCGTAGCCAAGCTGAAGGGTGCCCACACTACTGAGATCGATCCTAAAACACCATACAAGGTCGTCGATGTGATGCAAGAACAAAAGGATTTAGTCGCCAAGAACAAACTTGGAGGGACAATGCGACTGGGGGAATATATCTGCGAGCTAAAGAAGGGGACTATCGCTGGCCGTGCTTACGGTACACAAGGTATTACTGAACGTCACCGTCATCGCTACGAAGTCAATCCAGAGTACGTTACTAAGCTAGAATCGGCTGGCTTAGTCTTTTCCGGACAGTCACCCGACAGGCGCTTGATGGAAATAGCAGAGTTACCAAAAGATAAACATCCGTTTTTCCTAGGTGTACAGTTCCATCCAGAATTAATTGCTAGGCCACTTTCTCCCCATCCTATCTTTTCCGCTTTCGTTAAAGTGGCTTACGAACATAAATAGTCACTTGGATTATGAATAAAGGTCAGAAAGACTTGGATATTTGGTTCAAAGAGAAAGGCTGGTCTTATTGGTCACCACATGAGATTTTAGCTCGCCTAGTCGAAGAGGTGGGGGAATTCGCCAGACTAGTAAATCATGAGTATGGCCCCAAAAAGAAGAAAGCAGAAGAAAGAAAGCAAGAATTCAAGGAGGAGATAGGTGATATCTTGTATACCTTAGCCTGCTTTGCTAATACTCATGATATTGACCTGAACGAGGCTTTAGAATCCAGTATAGAGAAGGTAAAAACCCGGGATAAAAACCGCTTCTAAGAATTAACTAATTATGGTAGTCTAATTGACGCGTGAAAATCGCACAGAATTAAAATGATCTTGGCGGATCGTCTAATGGTGGCCAGAAATTAATGAGCGTAGCGATTATATATTTCTGAGTCCGTCCATTTTTCTTTCACCAAAAAGAAAAATGGACGCCGTCATCAAAAGTGGTTCGTTCAAAATCGCACAGAATTAAAATGATCTTGGCGGATCGTCTAATGGTAGGACTATGGTTTTTGCACCACAGGAGTACTTCCGCTTACATATTCCTTAAAGTCGTTGTAAACTAGGTCGTGCCAGCTATCGGGGTTGAAACAGTATAGGATACTATTTCAAAAGGTTGTCGACAGTTTCGACCAAATGAGAAACTGTCATACAACCTGAACAGAATTCGTAGAATTCGAGTCCCAGACTCGAGACAAATAAATAATGGAAGAAAGATCTTGGCGGATCGTCTAACGGTAGGACTCTGGATTTTGGTTCCAGCTATCGGGGTTCGAGTCCCTGTCCGCCAGCATACTATTTTGGTTTCAGTATTCAAAATATGTCTTTTTTGACCACTACATGTATTATAATGGTCAAAAAGGTGAAAAACAACCAAAACGTTATAGATAGCAAAAAAGATTACCGAGGCCAATTATAAATTAGCGAATCTCTCAAAGTTGATAGGTTGGTCGTCTCAAATTAGGAGGTCAGAACAGCTTGCTGGTAACGTTGTTTTGACTAAGTTATGACAGGAACTATTGACTAAAGAATACTGAATGCTATATGTTTGGATATGCAACAGAAAAGAGAATTGGTGAAAAAACTAAAATCATATTTCGAAACGCATGTTTTTATGCGCGGAAAAATGTATTTTGAAAATGGTGCTGTTGGTCTAATAAAAATAACAAAACTACCAAGTGGCAGTATTAATATCAAAGGAGACGTACGTGGTAGATATATGTATAAGACGGAGGTGATGTTCAATCCGCAACGGGACGAATTTGAATATTTTGAATGCGACTGCCCATATGATGTTAACTGTAAACATGCTACAGCTTTAGGACTTGCGTTTATTGAAGAATACGTTGAAGAAGACAGAGAACATATCCGTGACGCAGAAGTTGTTGATACCAACGCTTTAGTCCCGAGCCTAGCTGTATCAGCAGCGTCTATAAACGCAAACCAGATGACTGTTGAAGAAATTGAACAAGCGATCAAGCAACTTGAAGAAATGAAGCGACGTGCCCAGCAAGAGTCGCTTTTTAGTGTACCAAAAAGGACCTTGAAACCGGTTGTGGTAACAGATATTGTGGAAAATCCATTTGCTTCATATTATCTATTGCTCTCGAAATGGAATGGTCACATAACGCTTCGTCATAATGATAATCCCTATCAACTTGCAAGTGTTAATAATGTGCGTATTGACACCAGAACATTCACTGATGATGAAAAGGAACTATTAAAGCTCTTAAAGCTATCTCACGGCACGGTGTCAAACAGCCAAGCGATTGATCTTGGACGCTTGCTTATGCTTGCCTACACTTTTAACATTAAGATATATGATGAGTATAGTCATTACTCAGGTGGTAACAAAAATTCTTATAAGCTAGAAACAGCCCCTAAAGAGCTTCCAGTGACCTTGTCTTTCAACCAAAATTTCCTTGATAGCTATGGTCGTGAGCGTCCGCGATTTATATTTACCTTTGATAGTGATGATGTATCAGAGAATGATACTTATATAGCTGGAAGCAATCACCTAATACGAATTAAGAAAAATGTCATCGAGCTATATCCAATGTCAGGAGTACTGGCGTCGTGTATAGCCAGCATCCTCTACCACAGATCAGCAAACATATCAGGTCCGACGACCCTACCGCTACGCGACTGCGACACAATTGTCATAAATGAAATTATTGAAAGTGCTTATAAATCACTTGATTTCACCTGTGCCTGTTCTACCACTTACACAATTGAACGTTACGATCAATCAAAAAAAGTACTAGTAATTGACTTTAGTCATGATGCCGAAACATTGTCTATAAATGCATGTATTGATTACGGCTTTACACTGGTTGATGTGGTTGAGGGTGTGGTTGTGAATAGTAATAATGGCAAAAAATCATTCCGACACCGCAGCGATAATACATACAATTCACCATTAGATACTCATGTCATTGCATTTGATAATGATGTCATTCGGTATGCTCCAATTGATACTAGCAAGGAACTAGAGCTGTTCTCTAGTCTTTACGACAAAGGCATACTGCCTAACATGAAGCCAAGGGTGACAATAAAAAGACTGGTAAAAATTTATAATTTTTACGCCACCTATTGGCAGTTACTTGAAAAGCACTGTAAAACCATTGGCTGTGACATACGATTTACAAATGATACGTTTTCTTTTTCGGAAGGTGGTTTTCGCGCAGATTTCAATATAGATATAAACACAGACAACGATTGGCTCGCGTTTGATACCACAATATATTTAGGAAAAGATAAGGTCACGCTTGCCGATATTGAGCGTATTCTTGAGGGAGGTTCTACTTTTTTCAAAGACGGAGAAGGGCGCCTAATGCACATTACTAATCATGAGGAGCTAGAAAAATTTGTCGCAATGCTCAAGCGCTTTTCCGAACGCGCTGGTCGGTTTGAAGCAAAGTTGTATAATGCTCCCGAACTCAAGTACACGGTCACTAATTCACCGTACTACAATGCTGAACGATCCAAAGGTTTTGATGCCTTCTGTAAAAGTGCAGAGGATGGTAGACCAGTGAAACGTATTACATTTTCCAAAAAGCAACAGGAACTTTTACGGCCATACCAAAAACGTGGTGTAGAATGGCTCTATTTTTTACGTTCCTATCACTTTGCGGGCATTCTTGCAGACGATATGGGATTGGGCAAAACACTACAAACGCTCGTGTTGTTGGAACGTGAACGTATTACTGGCATACCCTCTCTTGTCATATGTCCTAAGACCCTTCTCTATAACTGGCAATCTGAAGCAACTAAATTTACCCCGAAACTTAAGGTTGCGGTCGTCGATGGTACGCCGGCGGAACGTGCGGAATTAATCAAACAAGCACATAAATATGATCTTCTCATCACTGGTTATGCTACCTATAAGATTGATTCGTCTGTGTACGAAAAACAAAAGATTACTTTCAACTATTGCGTGCTCGACGAGGCACAGTTCATTAAAAACCATACTACCAAGAATGCGCGGATTATAAAGGAGGTTGACGCTAAGTGGCGACTTGCACTCAGTGGGACACCGCTTGAAAATAGTGTCTCTGAGATTTGGTCAGTCTTTGACTTCCTAATGCCTAATTTTTTGGGTTCATATAAAGATTTTTCACAACAATTTCACACGCCTATTATGAAGTATGGTGACACTGAAAAACTCGCCTATTTACGTAAAAAAGTAGAATGCTTCATGCTGCGACGTACAAAAGAAGAGGTGCTTCCTGAGTTACCGCCCAAAATCATACAAGAAAGTCATTGTCAGTTGAATGATGCCCAAAATCTTCTTTATCAAGAGGTACTTGCCCGGGTAAAGCAGGACGTCTGGCAGGCAGTGAAGCAAAAAGGGTTTGAAAAATCGGGTATTCATATTCTGGCAGGACTCACAAAGTTACGACAAGTCTGCAATCATCCCAATCTTCTTCTTAAGGAAAAAAATTATAGAAAATACTCGTCCGCTAAACTTGATATGTTCAACGAACTTGTCGAGGAGATTTCTGAATCTAAACGCAAGATATTAGTTTTCAGCCAGTTTACGGGTATGCTTGATATCCTTTCTAAAGAGCTTGATGCTAAAGAAATACCCCACGTCTACCTTTCTGGCAAAACTCGCAATCGCCAGCAAATGGTCGATACATTTAATAATAACCCTGCCATTACTGTATTTCTAATCAGTCTTAAGGCTGGTGGCACTGGGCTCAATCTTACTTCTGCCGATACCGTTATTATTTTTGATCCATGGTGGAACCCAAGCGTCGAAAACCAGGCAATTGATCGCGCACATCGTATCGGTCAAAAATCCTCGGTCAATGTCTACAAACTTATTACGAAAGGTACAATTGAAGAAAAAATACTCGCCCTGCAACAGAAGAAGAAAAATCTCTTTGATGCTCTCATTGGTGAAAGCAAAGACATTTTTAAAAAATTAACTTGGGACGATGTACAGGAGCTGTTTCGATGATACTTAACGCACATAGAGAGGTTTTCGATAATTATACCGTGCGAATGTCGTGTGAGGTGAAAGAGCCATATGTCGACAGACATTGAAAAGATGAAGCCACTATTGTGGTAGGAGTGGATTAAGGGTCAGCATAAAGAGGTAAGTTATTATTTATGATATGAAAATAAATTATTATCTGTCGTACTGGAGTCGTTATGATATCGTTCATTAAGTAGTATATACCGATGAATCGGTTGACTTTCCTAACGGTAAAGTTATCCTTAGGGTTATAAATATGCATAAATTAATACTCACTATGACCGTTTTTGCTTTTATGCTGTCATCGACTGTAATCCTGGCTGGTCACAAAAATCTGAATTATGGCACAAAGGTTGAAGACACACGCGTGACTCTACAGACGGAATATGAGGTTAGACAAATACTGATGAAGGAGAGTCAGGGGTATAGAAAGGTTGATAACGGGTATAAAGTCTACGACGCCATCATCTGTGAAGATGGGTTTGTGTCTTACAAAAAGAAGTGTCAGAAGTTGACTGATGATATCTCTGCGAATGCATTCATTCAGGGTGAATCTGAAGAGACACTCTTATTGAAAAAACAGATTCAAGAGTTATTGGATTTGATTTCTCTTCTTCAGACTAAACCCCACATCATTGAACAGTTGTAGTAAAACGCCAGCCTTGTTTATCCTCGTGACGGATGTAGTAGTATGGCTTACCTAACCAAGGTGTCTTTCTAGTCAAAGTATCACCAACAAGCCATGCTTATGTATGTCACATTGCCCTAAAGAGAAGACGGCTGACATTTTGTGGGGGTATTGAGGATTTGGATAATAGTATGGACATGTATTCTTAATTCAGAATCATGTTGATCTTTCTTCGTGTAAAGAGTAATAGAAAATCAGGGTGATAGCAAAGTGGTTCATGATACACTTGCATATACCCCCAGGGGGGTATATAATTGTGGTAATATGAAACATATAAATGAAGGAAACAAAGTAAAAATTATTCGTCGGTTGAAACTGATTGAGGGTCAGGTGCGAGGTCTGCAAAGGCTGATTGACAATGATACTTATTGTATAGATGTGATAACCCAAACCTCAGCGGTAAAGCAAGGGTTGTCTAATGTTGAAGACTTGCTGTTAGAAAACCACCTTAGTGGTTGTATTTTGGATCAAGTAAAAAAGGGGCAATCAGAGAAAGCGAAACAAGAGATACTAAGAGTTTATCAACTTAAGAGAAAATAAATTTATGCATACTCATGTCTACAGAGTAAAAGGGATGCATTGCGCCTCTTGCAGTGCAATTATTGAAAAAACTTTTAAGAAAGTAGCTGGGGTCGAATCGGCGGAAGTAAATTATGGCACAGAAAAAGCCAGGCTTTCTTTTGATCCCGACAAAGTAAATCCTCACGACTTGTCTAAGCAAATCGAACCACTAGGCTATTCGCTCGAAATACCGGTTTCGGCAAGTCTGATGGGGGTGTCAGAAAGTGAACACTTTGCTCATCTTGGACTAGATCAGACAAAGAAAGAAAAATTAGCAGAATTGGCTGACCTGCGTACTAAAGTCTGGACGGCTGTGCCTTTGGCTATTTTTGCTTCCATTGTAATGGGTTGGGATATTCTTGGTCAATACAATCTAGTGGCAGGAATGGGAGAAGCTTTGAAGGAGTTTTTTCATCACCTAATGCCTATTTTTGCCACCTACATTCTATTTGTGGTTGGACGACCCTATTTGCTTGGTCTTTATCGCTTCCTTCGTTATGGTAAGGCAAATATGGATACCTTAATAGGAATCGGTACAGTTGTAGCTTTTTTGTATAGCTTTATCGTCAGTGCCTTTGAGGAATTACTTAGTCCATTTATAAGTGTTGAATACCAATACTATGACGTTACCATTGTTGTAATTACCTTTATCACTATAGGTAAATATTTGGAGATGCGGTCAAAAATTAAAACCGGTGATGCTATTGAAAAACTGATCAATCTGCAAGCTAAGACCGCTTTGGTAAGACGTGAAGGAAAAGAGGTGGAGGTGGCTATTAATGAAGTTAAGTTGGGAGATCTGGTTATCGTCAAGCCCGGAGCAAAGATTCCAGTGGATGGTGTCATAACCGAAGGAGGTTCATTTGTTGATGAATCCATGGTCACAGGTGAGCCCATGGCTATGAAAAAGAAACTTGGTGATAGTGTTGTTGCCGGGACTATCAACACTAATGGCTCATTTGTGTTTAAGGTTAATAAAGTAGGGGAAGAAACATTGCTGTCTCAGATCATAAAAATGGTCGAGGAAGCGCAGGGTAGTCGTGCGCCAATTCAAGCCTTGGCTGACAAAATATCCTCTATATTTGTACCAATTGTGATCGTTATTGCATTTTTAGCACTTGCGACTTGGTTGATAGTAGGATCACAGTATTTAGATTTTTCTCAAGCTCTATCGTTCGGACTGGTCTCGTTTGTGGGAATATTAGTAATAGCCTGCCCTTGTGCTCTAGGGTTGGCCACGCCCACGGCTATTATTGTGGGGGTAGGGAAAGGAGCCAAGGAAGGTATTCTCATCAAGGATGCTTCTACTCTTGAGAAGCTCCATAAGGTTAATGCTGTGGTGGTTGATAAGACTGGGACTATCACTAAAGGGAAGCCGACCTTAGTCAACATGGAGAATATGTCTAAGTTGGGAGATCAGGAATTACTTTCTATCTTGGCTTCGCTAGAAAGTAAGTCAGAGCATCCGATAGCGAGTGCCATCGTTGATTACGCGAAAAGAGAGAATATAACCCTGGTTGAAGTTGAAGATTTTGCCGGAATTCAAGGTAAGGGTTTGCGAGGGGTGATTAATGGAATTGAATATTTTGCAGGTAATAAGAAGCTGATGAATGAGTTGAAGCACAATACGCCTCTTTATAAACTGGACGAATATACAGATCAGGGCAAAACTCCAATTATCATCGCGACTAAAGATACTGTCCTTGGCTTTGTGATGGTAAGTGATGAAATCAAGCCTGAATCAATTGAAGTTGTAAAGGACTTACATGCACTCGGCATTAAGGTGGTAATGTTGACTGGCGATGATCCTAAAGTAGCAAATTACATAGCCAAGTTAGTCGGTATTGATGATGTGATGGCAGAAGTCTTGCCACAAGATAAGCTTGAAAAAATAAAAGGATTACAAGCTCAAGGATTTGTGGTGGCGATGGCTGGTGATGGAGTGAATGACGCACCGGCTTTAGCGCAAGCTGATGTGGGTATTGCTATGGGAACCGGCACCGATGTGGCGATTGAATCAGCCGGAATAACTTTGCTTGGAGGTGATATCTCTAAGATAGTCAAAGCTATAAAGTTGTCAAAGATTACTATGCGCGGAATCAAACAGAATCTTTTTTGGGCGTTTATCTACAATGTAGTGGGTATACCACTGGCGGCTGGAGTGTTTTATCCGGTGTTTGGTTGGCTACTGAACCCAGTCTTTGCTGGATTTGCTATGGCAATGTCTTCGGTATCTGTGGTCTCTAACTCGCTTCGTATTAAAGCTAAGAAATTATAATCATGCAGAAACATATATTACACATTACTGGAACTCATTGTTCGTCGTGCAAGCTGTTGATTGAGGGTGTTGTGAACGAGCAAGATTTTATACAAAGTGCCCGAGTCGATTTGAAGACTGAGACGCTTGAAATAGAAACTAAGGACGTTCAAGTCCCTGAAAAACTGGCAGAGATATTGACTAATAAATTAAAAGCCAATGGCTATGTGTTCTCAGTAGAAAAAAATACTAATGAAAGACAAAAAGATGACGTCATTTGGAAGGCTCTACCAATCGGATTGACTATTCTCATACTGTTCTTCTTGCTACAAAAATCTGGGATACTTAATTTAGGAATTGGAGGACAGGTGACACCTCTGACTAGTTTTATAATTGGTTTGATTGCCTCGGTTTCTAGTTGTCTTGCGATAGTCGGAGGCTTGGTCTTATCACTTTCCGCAAAAGTTGCTCAAGATAAAGTTAGTGACACGAAAACATTCATATTGTTTCACGTTGGTCGAATTGTTAGTTTTGCTTTGCTGGGAGGGATCTTAGGTCTACTTGGTAGTGCTTTCAGTATTAACCTGACCCTCACCGCTATTTTGGGATTATTAGCGGCGATCGTTATGTTGTTGTTGGGGTTGAATTTGGTTGGTGTTTTCCAAAAAAATAAATTAACCTTACCAAGCGGAATTTTTGAATTCTTTAAAAGAATTGAACACAAGACATTCACCCCATTAATCCTTGGCTTCGCCACTTTCTTTTTACCTTGTGGTTTCACTCAGTCTATGCAAATAGTGGCCTTAGGGAGCGGATCATTTCTAGCGGGGCTGTTAATAATGCTGGCCTTCGCGCTTGGTACGTTACCGATGTTGTCCCTGCTTTCTTTTGGTTCAACCTCTTTTGCTCAGTCAAAGTATGCCCCGTTGTTTTTCAAATCGACCGGTATCGTTGTTATTGGCCTTGCGCTATTTGGTTTATTGGCAAGTTTGGCCGGGTTGGGAATTATGGCGCCGATTATTAATATATAATAATTATCATGAATAAAATTGTGTCATTAATTATAACTACTGGACTTATCATTGGCTTAGTTATTACTGTAGTGGGAAAGTCCTCGGAAGAGGATAGTGTGAGTGGGGGAGGTGAAGTGGAACAGAATATAGAAGTGAAGAACGGGGTCCAGTATATAACTATTACAGCAAAGGGAGGTTATTACCCTCAGATCACAAACGCTAAAGCCGGTATGTTATCTAAGATTCTTGTAAAAACTAATGGTACTTATGACTGCTCCGCTTCATTAGTGATTAGATCAATTGGTTACCAAAAGATACTGGCACAGTCTGGTGAAGAAGAAATTGAGCTTGGTGTAAGAGAAGCCGGTACATCTGTCCAAGGAACTTGTGGGATGGGAATGTACAATTTTGTAATCAATTTTAGTTAGAAGAGTGAGACAAATAGTCAGTAGTACCAGTCACTTTTTTTGAGTAACTTATATGATTAGATTTACTTTTTTAGCGAAAGGAGTAAAGTTTAGTTGAATACTAATAATTAAATCTAATATGGCAAAAGTAAGTGTTTATCTCAATTTTAACCGGACTACTGAGGAAGCGTTTAATTTTTATAAGACCGTTTTTGGAACTGAGTTCATTGGCGGAATGAATAGAATGGGTGATGTTCCGTTACAACCGGGACAACCTGAACTTTCTGGGGCTGATAAGAGTTTGGTCATGCATGTGGCTTTGCCAATTTTGGGTGGCTTTGTTCTTATGGGAACAGATGCTACTGAATCTATGGGTTTTAAGTTAGAGCAGGGAAATAATGTCTTTATCAACTTAGAACCGGATACAAGAGAGGAGACCGATAAGCTATTCAAAGCTTTGTCTAAAGATGGGGTAGTCGGTATGGAACTTAAAGAAATGTTTTGGGGAGATTATTTTGGATCATGTGTTGATAGATTCGGAGTGCAGTGGATGTTTAATTGCTCAAGTAAAAACTAGTATGAATAAGATCACTATTGAGACTACGGTACAAGCCTCAATAGAAAAAGTTTGGGAGTGTTGGAATGAGCCAAGTCACATTAGTGGTTGGGCATTTGCTTCATCCGATTGGGAAGCGAATGGGGTTGATAATGATCTTAAAGTCGGTGGTAAATTCAAAACTATCATGTCAGCTAAGGATAAAAGCGTTAGTTTTGATTTTGAAGGCGTCTATACTGTGGTCGAGTTGCACTCACGTATCGAGTACGTCATGGCTGATCAGAGATGTGTTGACATTATTTTTTTAGAGACAGATAAAGGAGTTCTCATACAGGAGACATTTGATGCTGAGACAGAGAACTCTATAGAAATGCAACGTTCTGGGTGGCAAGCGATATTAGATAACTTTAAAGATTACACAGAGGGTTATAACAAATAAAATATGCAAAAAATAATTCCACATCTTTGGTTTGATAAAGAGGCGATAGAAGCTAGTAACTTTTATGCAGAGACTTTTCCAGATTCTAAAGTGACTATGATTACTCAAATAAAGGATACACCTTCAGGCGATTGTGATCTGGTAGATTTTGAAGTTATGGGTTTTAAATTCTCCGCTATCAGTGCTGGACCTTACTTTAAACTTAATCCAGCGATCTCCTTTATGGTCAACTTCGACCCATCTAAAGATAAGGATGCTCTAACAAGGATAGACGAAATATGGTCGAAGCTGTGCGCTGGCGGAAAAGTTTTGATGCCTATAGATAGATACCCTTTCAGTGAACGGTACGGTTGGGTAGAAGATAGATACGGTGTATCGTGGCAACTAATACTGACTAAACCAGAAGGTGAACCCAGGCCGGTTATTTTGCCAACGATGTTGTTTGTGACCGATACTGGAAGACAGGCCGAGGAAGCGACTAATTTTTACCTTTCAGTTTTTGAGGATGCCCGCCGCGGTGCTTTGGTGCGCTACGGAGCTGGTATGGACCCGAATCCAAAAGAAGCGGTGATGTTCACTGATTTCACCTTAGCCGGGCAGTGGTTTGTGGCTATGGACGCAAGCAAGAGCATGCATGAATTTGCCTTCAATGAAGCGGTATCGTTTATGATTAATTGTGAAGATCAGACAGAGATTGATTATTATTGGGATAAACTATCAGCTGTTCCGGAATCGGAGCAGTGTGGTTGGGTTAAAGACAAGTACGGTGTGTCTTGGCAGATCGTACCGACCAAGATGGCACAACTGATGGCAAGAAACCCCGCTAAAACTACACCCGCTATGATGGCAATGAAGAAGATCATTATCGCTGATCTAGAGAAAGCTGGTAATTAAAATTATAGTTGAGTTTTATGAAAAATAGCATTTATATATTTATCAGCTTGAGTATACTAGCTCTAGTAGCTTATTATATATTTCCTACCTCGGTAGAAGAAGAGGCAGAGAAAGTCATGGTAACTGATTACAAAAATGCAAAATACACAATTGACGGGCGAAAGGTGCAACTCAAAAATGGTTCAGCCACGACAGAGACTGATGCTGGGTCAGCTACGATTGTTAATACCAAATATTTCGGTAATGAAATAATGAAGGATTTGGATGAAGATGGAAGAACTGATATAGCATTTATTTTGACTCAAGAAACAGGCGGTTCCGGTAGCTTCTATTATGTAGTTGGTGCTTTAAATAAAGAAAGCGGTTATGTGGGTACAGAGGCGGTGTTATTGGGAGATAGAATAGCGCCACAGAGTACTGAATCAGGTCCTGGTCGTTCGATAATAGTAAATTATGCGGTGCGAGAAGCAGGAGAAGCCATGACTACACCTCCTACCGTTGGGAAGAGTATGCGTTTAATCCTTGACCCCGTCACGAATCAGTTTGGGGTAGTGTCTACTGATTTTGAAGGTGAAGCCAATCCGGAAGTTATGAAACTGACCATGAAGGGTTGGGTGTGGCAAGAAATGATGAATGAAGAGGGAAAGGTTATAAAACCAAAAAAACCAGATGCTTTCGTGTTAAGTTTTGAGGAAGACGGCAGGTTTAGCGTCAAAACGGATTGTAATAGCAATGGTGGAAGTTACATTACAGACTCTGTAGGGATAGAGTTTGGTGAAATCATGGCGACTAAGATGTATTGTGAAGGAGCTCAAGAAGCAGAATTTATACGCGCCTTGATGGAAGCAAAGCGCTACGAGTTTTCTAGTAAAGGAGAGCTGTTACTAAGATTTGAAAGTGGCGGTACTATGACTTTGAGATAGGATTCAATATTGAAATAACTCGTTAATATAAAGTATATGTATAAAATCATCACACTCATCCTTCTATTTTGCGTGGGACTTTACTTAGCTGTATTTTTGCAAAATACAGAGAAAAAAACAAAAGAGACGGGAAGGGTTCTTTCTGATGTCAGTAATTTTTCTGAATGCGTAGCTGAAGGAAATCCGGTCATGGAGAGCTATCCTCGACAATGTAGGAGTCAGTCCGGACAACTTTTCATAGAGTATGTAGGTAATGGAAATGAGTTAAGCGATTTAATTAGACTGAATAACCCAAGACCAAATGAGACTATTTCTAGTCCTCTGACTATAACCGGAGAGGCTCGCGGTAATTGGTTCTTTGAAGCTACTTTTCCGGTAGTGTTGACTAATTGGGACGGTTTGATAATAGCTGAAGGCTACGCCACTGCCGAGGAAGAGTGGATGACGACAGAGTTTGTACCTTTTTCAGCCAACCTTACCTTTTCGTTACCAGAAGATATATACAGTAATCAGGGAACTTTAATTTTGAAAAAAGATAATCCATCTGGTCTGCCGGAACATGATGCTAGTTTGGAGATACCAGTCATTTTAGAAAATTAATAAGACTATAGCTCATTTACCAAGAATACAGTTGTCTTAAATTAAATATAGTTATTGTTTGACAAGTTTTGCGAATTCGTTATTATCAGGGAAACTTATGAAGCAACAAGTATTAAATCAAAGTAGTTGGTGGGGCCGGTTATAAAATCGGCTT
>JACCDV010076704.1_pt1 | contig 19666 bp, 21 predicted proteins | sample 7446131 | NCBI WGS metagenome assembly JACCDV01 (sample SAMN15323448, study PRJNA562643) | freshwater metagenome | isolation source: river surface water | place: USA:Blue River Watershed | collected 2017-08-17 | reverse complement strand
TGACCTCTTCGGGCGTGGCGTCGGTGGCCACGTCAAAGTCCTTGGGGCGCAGGCCCAGCAGCAGGTCGCGCACGGCGCCGCCCACGATGTAGGCCTCGTAACCGGCGTCCTGCAAGGTGCGCACGACATTGACGGCACGCTCGTCCACCAGTTTGGGGTCAATGCCATGCACGCTGGCGGGCACCTCGGTGCGTTTGCCGAAATCGGGTTTGCCACTGGCGGGCTTGCCCAGCAGCTTGGTGATGAGTTTCTTGATCATTCTTGGAACAGGTCGAGGATGCGCCATCCTCTTTGGATCGCCAATTGTCGCAGGCGGGCATCCGGATTGGTCGCCACCGGGTGCTGGGCCTTCTCCAGCAGGGGCAGGTCGTTCATCGAGTCGGAGTAGAAACTCATCTCGACATCGCTCCAGCCCAGGCCTTGGGCGGACAGCCACTGCTCGACCCGGGCCACCTTGCCTTCGCGAAACGAGGGGGTGCCCTTGATCTCGCCGGTGATCCAGCCGTGGGCGTTGCGCTCCAGCTCGACGGCGATCAGCTCGCTCACGCCAAAAGCCTGGGCAATCGGGCGGGTGACAAATTCGTTGGTGGCGGTCACGATCATCACCGTGTCACCCGCGCGCTGGTGGCTGCGCACCAGCTCCAGCGCCTCGGGCAGGATGCGCGGGCGGATCACCTCGTCCATGTAGCGGTTGTGGCCCCGGGCTGCCTCGACCGGGCCGCGCACACAGGCTGCCGCGGTGGCAAAACGCACGTACTCGTGGATGTCCAGGGTGCCTGCCTGGTAGTGGGCATAAAACCTGTCGTTGCGCTCGCGGAAGGTGGCGGCGTCGGTCCAGCCGAGGTCGATGGTGAATTCACCCCAGCTGTGGTCCGAATCGATCGGCAGCAGGGTATGGTCGAGGTCAAAAAGGGCCAGCTTCATTCGTTTTCCAGCATGGCGCGCACCAAAGGAATGGTCAGCGCACGTTGCGTCTGCAAGGCGTAGTGGTCAAGGTGGTCGAGCAGCTGCATCAGGCTGCCCAGATCGCGGGAGAAGCGGTTGAGCATGTAGCTCATGACCTCGTCGCTCAAAAAGAGGCCGCGCGCATCGGCCGCCTGGCGCAGCACGGCGCGGCGCTCGGGCTCGTCGAGCACCTTCAGGCCGTAGACATGGCCCCAGCCCAGGCGGGTGCGCAGATCGTCGCGCAGCTGCAGGTCGGCAGGCGGCAAGCTTCCAGCGGCCAGCACCCAGCGGGGTGTGCCGGTGCGTGGCGTGAGCGCGTTCACAAACCAGTTGAAGGCGGTGTGCTGCTGTTCGACCGTGTAGAGGTGCACATCGTCCATCAGCACCGCCATCCAGTCGTCTTGGAATTCGGGTGGATTGAAGGTATGGCTGTCGAGCCAGCCAACGGCCAGGCCCTGCTCCGTCAGCGCGTGGTGAACGGCCTGCAAAAGGTGGGACTTGCCGGAACCGGTTTCGCCCCACAGGTAGGTGGGGACCGGCGCACGGGTTCCCCCGGAAGTCCAGAGTCGAAGATGGCTCAGGGCCGCCTGGTTGGGACCTGCAAAAAAGGATTCAAGGGTGGGTCGGGTGGACAGGCCGATGTCCAGCGCCAGCTGTTTCATGCGTCCATCCCGGCATCCGGGCCAGAGGGGCCATGGCGGTACAAAGGGCTGGCCATATACGTCTGACGCAGGCGCCGCAGCGCCACCAGCAACACGGCGCTGGCAGGCAGGGCGATCAACACCCCGACAAAACCGAGCAACTGACCGAAAGCCATGAGGGCCAGGATCACAGCCAGCGGGTGCAGGCCAATGCGCTCGCCCACCAGACGGGGCGTGAGCACAAAGCTCTCGAGCATCTGCCCCAGGCCATAGACCACGGCCACCATGAGCAGGGCCTGGGCTGGCGCCGCAAATTGCAGCAGACCGGCGAGCAAAGCCAGCAGCAGCCCCAGGCCAAAGCCCAGGTAGGGCACGAACACGGCCAGTCCGGTGAACACACCGATTGGCAGGGCCAGATCGAGCCCGAACAAGGCCAGGCCCGAGGCGTAATAAACCGCCAGCGCCAGCATGACCAGCAGCTGCCCACGCAGGTATTCACCCAGCACGGTATCGCTTTCGTGGGCAAAGCCGTCGACCGCCGCACGCCAGCGCGGCGGTACGAGTTCAAACAGGCTGTGCACCAGTTTGTCCCAGTCGTGCAGCATGAAAAACAAGGCCACCGGCACCAGCACCACATAACCTGCCACCGCCAGTGCAGCGCTTCCACCCACCTTGAGAGAGGCCAGCACAGGCGCCATCCAGTCTTCCCGGTTGTCGCTCAACCAGGCGATCAGCTGGGCTTTGAGGTCTGCCAGGTCCAGCGAGAGCGCAATGCCCAGTTGCGCCAGCAAGGGCTGCAAGGTGCTGTCCAGGCGGTCCAGCAAAACCGGCAATTGCTGGCGCAGCAAGGGCCATTCGCGTACCAGCACCGGCACCAGCAACAACAAGAGCCCCAGCAAGGCCAGCAGGGCCAGCACCTCTACCAGCAGCACAGCCAGCGTCTGGGGCACACGCCAGCCCTGCAGGCGCAGCACCAGTGGGTGCAGCACATACGCCAACACGGCCGCAGCCATGAACGGCGCCAGCACCGGTGCCAGCAGCCAAAGGCAAAGCACCGCCAACGCCAGCACCCCCAGCCAGGCCAGAATGCGGTTCACAGGGAGTTGGGAGGGCATGTGCACTGAGATTTCGCTGAGGTGTATGCAATCGGTTCAGGGTGAACCCTTAAAATTGCAGCTGATTTTAGTCTGCCCACCGTTTATCGGGCCCCTTCGACCCTGATTCGACCTGCACCGCTGCAGGCCTCCTCATGAGCCAAACACCTCTCTCCTACAAAGACGCTGGCGTGGACATCGTTGCCGGCGACGAACTCGTCGAACGCATCAAGCCCCTGGCCAAAAAGACGATGCGCGAAGGCGTGCTGGCCGGGATCGGCGGTTTCGGCGCCCTGTTTGAAGTGCCCAAGCGCTACAAAGAGCCGGTGCTGGTGAGCGGCACCGACGGCGTGGGCACCAAGCTCAAGCTGGCTTTTGAATGGAATATGCACGACACCGTGGGCATCGACCTGGTGGCCATGAGCGTCAACGACGTACTGGTGCAAGGCGCCGAGCCCCTGTTCTTCCTGGACTACTTTGCCTGCGGCAAGCTGGATGTGGACACCGCCGCTGCCGTGGTCGGCGGCATCGCCAAAGGCTGCGAACTCTCGGGCTGTGCGCTGATCGGCGGAGAAACCGCCGAAATGCCGGGCATGTACCCCGCGGGCGAATACGACCTGGCCGGTTTTGCGGTGGGCGCTGTCGAAAAGAGCAAGATCCTGACGGGTCAAAATGTGCAGGCCGGTGACGTGGTGCTGGGCCTGGCCTCTGCGGGCGTGCACTCCAACGGCTTCAGCCTGGTGCGCAAGTGCATCGAGCGTGCCGGTGCCAACACCCCCGCCACACTGGACGGCAAGCCTTTCAAGCAAGCCATCATGGAGCCCACCCGTCTGTACGTGAAGAATGTGCTGGCCGCGCTGGCCGCTCACCCGAGCAAGGAAGATGCCTCTGGCATCAAGGCCCTGGCCCACATCACCGGTGGTGGCCTGCTCGAAAACATCCCCCGCGTGCTGCCCGATGGCTTGGCCGCCCATCTGCAAAAAGGCAGCTGGCCGCAGACCGAGCTGTTTGCCTGGCTGCAAAAGACCGCCGGGATCGACGACATCGAGATGAACCGCACCTTCAACAACGGCATCGGCATGGTGGTGGTGATCGCCGCCGATCAGGCAGAGGCCTGCGCCGCCACGCTGCGCGGTCTGGGTGAGACGGTCTACACGATCGGCCGGATCGCTGCGCAAGGCGACGGCGCGCAGGTGGTGGTGGCCTAAGCACCTTGTCCTCGCCCTGACCTCGCCCCTCCCAACCCGGCCGCGTGCCGGGTTTTTCATGGGCCACACCTCAATACCTGCGCCGCAGCGGATGGTGTTGTGGCGGGCGCGGCTGGCCGATTTGCTGGCGCAAAGCGACTGATGAGGTCAGACGCGCCCGCCACGGCGCCATCCGCGACCCAAACCAGGACTCAGAGCCCCGCTGCTATCTCTTTCATGCGCGCCGCCAACGCCCCATGGTCCGCCGCCAGCGGCTCCGCCTCCAGATAAGCCTGCAGATCCGACAGCGCCTGCCCCGCATGGCCCAGCTCGGCATGCACCAGCCCCCGATCACGGCGCTCGTGCATGTCCTGCGGCAGCAAGACCACCAGCCGCTCCATCACGGCCAGCATGCGCGGCCAGTCTTCCTGGCTGCGGAAAATTTCCTTGAGGTTGCGCAGCATGCGCGCCAGCACATCGCGTGGCGGGGATGCCTGCAGGTACAACCCCAGCGGCGTCTCGCCCTCGTCCAGATCGGCACCCGCCTGGCGGTCCGACTCATCGCGGTAAGGCGCCAGTCGCTCTGCCAGCGTGTCCAGGCCCAGTGACTCCCCGCTGACCGGGTCCATCACCACCAGACCGGCATCGAGCGCAATCTTGACCAGAAAGTGACCGGGAAACGAGATGCCCTGTGCGTGCAGACCCAGGCCCTGCGCCAGTTCCAGCCAGATCACCGCCAGCGAAATCGGAATGCCTCGGCGTGTGCGCAGCACCTCGTGGAGGTAGCTGTTTTCGGGCGCGTAGTAATCGTTGGCGTTCAGACCGAAACCCAGGTCCTTGTAAAACACCTGAGTCAGTACGGCCAGCCGGGTCAGGTCGTCCGCATCGGGACTCAGACGCGAGCGCACACGCTTGAGCAGCCGGTCCACATCGTCCAGCACCTGCTCCACGTCAAGCCCAGGCTCTTCATCCTGGGCGATGCTGGCCGCAGCCTCCAGGAGCGGCAGATCGTCATCGCTGCGCACCAGGCTGGCAAAGTAATCCAGCGGTGTGGGGGCTTTGAAATGCAGTTTCATGCCCATGCTCAGCGCTTAAGAAAGGCTTTCAGGCGCAGCCCCATGGCCCACAGCGCCCCGAAATACAGCATGGCAGACGCCAACAGCACGGCCAGCATGTAGCCAATGCGAAGCCAGGGCTGCGCGCGCAGCCCCACCCACTGCACTTGCTGCGTCGCCCACCACAGCAGGCCCGTCAGCACAGCGGTGGCCAACACCACCCGCAGCGCAAACACCAGCCAGCCCGGCTGCGGCCGGTAACTGCCGCTGCGCAAGAGACCCGCCAGCAACCACAGGGCATTGACGGTGGCCCCCAGGCCAATCGACAGCGCCAACCCGGCATGCTGCAGCCAGGGCACAAACACCAGGTTGAACAGCTGCGTGATGACCAGCACCACGACCGCAATCTTCACGGGCGTGCGGATGTCCTGGCTGGCGTAGTAGCCAGGCGCCAGCACCTTGATGGCCACCAGCCCCAGCAAACCCACGCCGTAGCCGGTGAGCGAGAGCGTGGTCTGCTGCACATCGCGGTCGGTGAAGGCGCCGTAGTGGTAGAGGACTGCCACCAGCGGCTGGGCAAACACCAGCAGGGCGGCCGCACAGGGCACGGCCAGCAGCACGACCAGACGCAAGCCCCAGTCCAGCATTTCGGCATAACGGTCGGCATCGCCGGTGGCTTTGGCCGCAGCCAGCTGCGGCATCAGCACCACGCCCAAAGCCACCCCGAGCATGGCGGTCGGGAACTCCATCAGGCGATCGGCATAGCTGAGCCAGCTCACGCTGCCTGCGGCCAGGTGCGACGCGATCTGGGTGTTGATCAGCAAGGAAATCTGCGCCACCCCCACCCCCAGCAGGGCAGGCGCCATCAGACGCAGGATGCGGCGGGTGGCTTCGTTCCCCCAGGCCGTGCGAATGGCGCGAATGGACAGACCCAGTCGCGGCAGCAGGCCCAAACGGCGAAGGGCCGGAATCTGCACCCCCAGCTGCAGCATGCCCCCCAGCATCACACCGGCAGGCAAGGCAAAAATAGCCTCCATGCCCTGCCTCTCTAGCCAGGGCGCGCCCAGCCAGGCGGCTGCAATCACAGACACATTGAGCAGTACTGGTGTGGCCGCAGGCACGGCAAAGCGCTTCCAGGTGTTGAGGATGCCCGCCGACAGCGCCACCAGGGACATGAAGCCGATGTAGGGGAACATCCAGCGGGTCATGGTGACGGCCGCATCAAAACCAGTCCCCTGCTGCAGGCCGCTGGCCAGCAACCAGACGAGCCCCGGGGCGGCCATGACGCCCAGCAAGGAAAAAACCAGCAGCACCCAGGCCAGCACGGTGGCCACGCTGTCGATGGCAGTGCGGGTGACCTCATCGCCATGTTCTGCCCGAGTGGCAGCCAGCACCGGCACAAAAGCCTGGCTGAACGCGCCTTCGGCAAACAGTCGGCGAAACAGGTTGGGGATGCGGAACGCCACATTGAAGGCGTCGGTCAGGGCACTTGCCCCGAACAAGGCCGCGATCAGCAGCTCACGCGCCAAGCCCGTGACCCGGGAGGCCAGGGTAAAGAGGGAAACAACAGAGGCAGATCGAAGCAGGCTCACCCCCGAAGTGTAGCGGCGACAGTGCAGAAGACGGGCCAGTTTGGCGAGTCTGCTAGAATGCCGGGTTCGCTGACATCATCCTCAGACATCAAAGGATACTCAAAATGGCATCTGGAAAGCCGAAGAAAAAGAACCCCCGCCTGGCCTCTGGTCGCAAACGCGCCCGCCAGGACGTCAAACTCAACGCTGCGAACTCCTCGCTGCGTTCCAAATACCGCACCGCTGTCAAGAACGTCGAGAAGGCTGTTCTGGCTGGCGACAAGACCAAGGCCGCTGAGCTGTTTGGCAAGATGCAAGCTGTTGTGGACACGATCGCCGACAAGGGCATCTTCCACAAGAACAAGGCCGCTCGTGACAAGAGCCGCCTGAGCGCCAAGGTCAAGGCCCTGGCTCTGGCAGCCTGATCCGGCACGCAGGATCGACAGCCCGGCGGGGCCCTTGCCCTGCCGCCGTTTGAAACGGGTGCGCTGTCAGCGAATCACCAAAAACCGCCTTCGGGCGGTTTTTTCACTTCTACCTTGGCGCGGGCATCGCATGGGGTCAGAGAGGGTTCCTCATGCTGCGGGGGTACGCAGAAATCGTCACCCTCTCTGACCCCATGCGATGCGAGGTTTGCAAGACCCGAGTTGGCAACGAGGCAGGGCGAGAGGTGGGCGGTGGCCGGGGCGACGATTTCTGCGTACCCCCGCAGCATGAGGAACCCCGGCCACCGCTCACCTCTCGCCCGGAACACGGCTAGAAACAAAAAACCGCCCGAAGGCGGTTTCAGCAAGGTTCATTTGGCTGGCGGAGGATCGGGCAGCAAGCAGGCTTCGGCGACCTGCAGCCCATTGTCCTTGGCGAAGTTCATCACGAAATTCCAGGCCATGGGCTCGTACTCTTCGAGCTCACGGTTGACCACCACACACTTGATGTTGCCCATCGTGGTCGGAATGCACCAGGGTGAATAGCTCAAATGACTGCCGGGTGTACGGCCACCGGGGCGAAACTGGCTCATGACGCCTGCCAGCCGTTCGGCCCAATCGCTTGGGCGGAAGGTCCTGCCATCCTGAGTGATGCCCTGGATGAAGACTTCTTTGGCAGTGCTGGAAACCATCGGATAGTGGCAGTGGGTCAAACACGGCAGGCCACGGGATCGCCGCACCTGCATCAATTTGGTATTGTATCTTATATAAGACTTGAACCTCGTAGTAACCCTGATGTTCAACGGTCATAGGCCCGGTTTCTGCGCCTAAAATCACGTTTCAACGGCCCTCCTCGTTGGGCCGCTTTTTATTTGCACCGGAGTTCCACGCATGACTGCTTTCATTGAAGCCGCTTCGCCGCACACCATGAACACTTACGGGCGCCTGCCGATCGCGCTCGAACGTGGACAAGGCTGCCGCGTCTGGGACGTCAATGGCAAGCCCTACCTCGATGCGCTGGCCGGTATTGCGGTCAACACCCTCGGTCACAACCACCCCGAGCTGGTGCCCGCCCTGCAGGACCAGATCGCCAAGATCATCCACAGCTGCAACTACTACCACGTGCCCAACCAGGAAAAACTGGCGGCCAAGCTGGTCGAGCTGTCGGGCATGACGAATGTGTTCTTCTGCAACTCCGGCCTGGAAGCCAACGAAGCCGCCATCAAGCTGGCCCGCAAGTACGGGCACGACCAAGGCATTGCCACGCCCAAGATCGTGGTCTACGAAAAAGCCTTTCACGGCCGCTCGATCGCTACACTCAGTGCCACCGGCAACAAGAAAGTGCAGGAAGGCTTTGCCCCGCTGGTGGAAGGCTTTGTCCGGGTTCCGCTCAACGACATCGAGGCCCTCAAGGCGGCTGCGGCCAACGACCCCGATGTGGTGGCCGTGTTTTTCGAGACCATCCAGGGCGAAGGCGGTGTCAACCCGATGCGCGCCGACTACCTGCGCCAGGTGCGCGCCTTGTGCGACGAAAAGAACTGGCTGCTGATGATCGACGAAGTGCAGTGCGGCATGGGCCGTACCGGCAAATGGTTTGCGCACCAGTGGGCAGGCATCGTGCCCGATGTGATGCCGCTGGCCAAGGGCCTGGGCTCGGGCGTGCCCATCGGCGCGGTGGTGGCCGGCCCCAAGGCCGCCAACATCTTCCAGCCGGGCAACCACGGCGGCACTTTTGGCGGCAACCCGCTGGCCATGCGTGCGGGGGTCGAAACCATCCGCATCATGGAAAAAGATGGTCTGATGGAGAACGCCGCCAAGGTCGGCGCCCACCTCAAGGCTGGCCTTGAAAAGGCGCTGGGCGGCCTGCCCGGCATCAAGGAGATCCGCGGGCAGGGCCTGATGATTGGCGTAGAACTCAACAAGCCCTGCGGCGTGCTGACCGGGCGCTGCGCCGAAGCCGGCCTGCTGATCAGCGTGACGGCCGACACCGTGGTGCGTCTGGTGCCTCCGCTGATCATGACCGAGGCCGAGGCCGACGAAGTGCTGGCCATCCTGCTGCCGCAAATCCAGAAATTCCTGTCCGAATAAACGAGAACCGGCAGCGCCCCGGCGCTGCCCCCAGGATCAACATGACGATTCGCCACTACCTCCAGTTCACGGATTGTTCCGCCGACGAGTACGCACACCTGTTTGCGCGCGCGGCCGAGATCAAGCGCAAGTTCAAGGCTTACGAAAAATACCACCCGCTGGCCGACCGCACGCTGGCCATGATTTTCGAGAAGGCCAGCACCCGCACCCGCGTGAGTTTTGAAGCGGGCATGTACCAGCTGGGTGGCTCGGTGGTGCACCTGACCACCGGCGACAGCCAGTTGGGCCGTGCCGAGCCCATCGAGGACAGCGCCCGCGTCATCAGCCGCATGACCGATCTGGTGATGATCCGCACCTTTGGGCAGGACAAGATCGAAAAATTTGCCCAGTACTCGCGGGTGCCTGTCATCAACGGCCTGACCAACGAGTTCCACCCCTGCCAGATCATGGCGGACATCTTCACCTTCATCGAACACCGGGGCACACGCGTTGCCGAAGGCAACGCCCTGGACTGTCTCAAGGGCAAGGTGGTGGCCTGGGTCGGCGACGGCAACAACATGGCCAACACCTGGCTGCAGGCGGCCGAGCTGCTGGGCTTCAAGGTGCACATCAGCACACCGCGCGGTTACGAGGTCAACCCCGAACTGGCGGGCATCCGCAGCCAAGACTGCTACCAGGTCTTCGACTCCCCCCTGGACGCCTGCAAGGATGCCGATCTGGTGACCACCGACGTGTGGACCAGCATGGGCTACGAAGCAGAAAACGAGGCGCGTAAACAAGCCTTTGCCGACTGGTGCGTCAACGAAGCCATGATGAAGGTGGCCAAGCCCGACGCCCTGTTCATGCATTGCCTGCCCGCCCACCGCGGCGAGGAAGTCGAAGCCGAGGTGATCGACGGCCCGCAGTCGGTGGTCTGGGACGAGGCAGAGAACCGCATGCATGTGCAAAAGGCGCTCATGGAGTTCCTGCTGCTGGGCCGTGTGAACGCCTGATCACCGCGCCCGACATGAGCCAGTGCACCACCTGCGGCGCCTGCTGCGCCAGCTTCCTGGTGGACTTTTCGGTGTTCGAATACGAAGAAGGTGGCGGCTCAGTCCCTGCGGGACTGGCCTCACCGATCACCGAGCACACCTGCCGCATGCGCGGTACCGACCACAGCCCGCCACGCTGCGCCGCACTCTATGGCCGCTTGGGTGAAAAAGCGGTTTGCGGCATCTACGAATGGCGTCCCTCCCCCTGCCGCGAATTTGAAGAAGGCAGCGACGCCTGTCAGCGCGCACGCCAGCGCCATGATTTGCCAAGACTGACTTGAGTTTTTTCACCGGGTGTTGGAAATAACCGACACCACGGTTTTTTCGCCGGTGCTACCTTCGCACCCCATGAAAAAACTCTGGGACATTTCTCCCCCTGTCGACGCGCACAGCCCGGTCTTTCCGGGCGATACCGCCTACCAGCAAAGCTGGGCAGCGCAGATCACACCGGGCTGTCCGGTCAACGTCAGCGCCATCACACTTTCGCCCCATGTGGGCGCGCATGCCGACGCCCCCTTGCATTACGACCCGCAGGGCCAGGCCGTGGGCGCGTTGCCCCTGACTACCTTTCTGGGGCCATGCCGCGTGGTGCATGCGCTCGATGCCGGAGCACTGGTGCGCATGGACCACCTGGCCCATGCGCTGCAGGACCTGCCGCCGCGGCTGCTGGTGCGAACCTGCCGTCAGTTTTCATTGACGCGCTTCGACGATCAGCTGACGGCCTTTCACCCCGACACGGTGGCCCAGCTGGCCGATCGGGGCGTGCAGCTGATCGGCATCGACAGCGCCAGCATCGATCCCGCCGACAGCAAGGCCCTGCCCAGCCACCAGGTGATCCGCCAGCGCGGTCTGCGTGTGCTGGAAAACCTCTTGCTGGACGACGTTCCCGAGGGCGATTACGAGCTGATCGCCCTGCCCCTCAAGCTCATGAGCGCCGACGCCAGCCCCGTGCGTGCCGTGCTGCGCGAACTTTGAAAGACCACCGATGACTACCCCCATTCCTTCACTGCAGGACTGCCAGACCCTGGACCAGCACGACCCTTTGCGTGCGCTGCGCGAGCTCTTCGAGCTGCCGCCTGGCGTGATTTACCTCGACGGCAACTCGTTGGGCGTGTTGCCACGCGCCACACCTGAGCGTGTCGCACAGGCCGTCACCCAGGAATGGGGCCAGGACCTGATCCAAAGCTGGAACACCGCGGGCTGGTTCACGCTGCCGCAGCGCGTGGGCGACAAGATCGCCCGATTGATCGGCGCCGGACCTGGCGAGGTGGTGGCCGCCGACAGCACCTCGATCAACCTCTACAAAGTGCTGAGCGCCGCGCTGAACATCGCCGCGGCCGATACGCCTGGCCGGAAAAAAATTGTCAGCGAACGCAGCAACTTCCCGACCGACCTCTACATCGCCGAAGCCCTGTGTAAGGAACGGGGCTTCACGCTGGAGCTGGTCGAGGCCGAGGGCATTGAAGCCGCCCTGCAAGGCGATGTGGCCGTGCTCATGCTCACCCATGTGAACTACCGCACGGGTGCCATGCACGACATGGCCGCGCTCACCACCCGGGCGCACGCGCAGGGCATCCTGACCGTGTGGGATCTGGCCCACAGCGCGGGCGCCGTGCCGGTGGACCTGCAGGGCGCGCAGGCCGACTTCGCGGTGGGCTGCGGCTACAAATACCTCAACGGTGGCCCGGGAGCGCCTGCCTTCGTCTGGGTGCATCCGCGCCACACCGACCGCTTCTGGCAGCCGCTGGCAGGCTGGTGGGGCCATGCCGCACCCTTTGCGTTCACCCCCGACTACCAACCCGCGCCGGGCATCACCCGTTACCAGTGCGGCACGCAACCCATCCTGAGCCTGACCGCGCTCGACTGCGGCCTGGATGCCTTCCTCGCCGCCGAACCGCTGGGCGGCATGGCAGCGCTGCGGCGCAAGTCACTCGCCCTCACCGGCCTGTTCATCCGGCTGGTCAGAGCGCACCTGCATGGCCATGGCCTGGGCATCGCCACGCCCGAAGACGAAGGCCTGCGCGGCTCGCAGGTCAGCCTGACCCGCGCTGAGGGTGCCTACGCCATCGTGCAGGCGCTGATCGCGCGTGGCGTGGTTGGCGACTTCCGGGCAGGCGATGGCGGTGCGCACGCCGACATCCTGCGCTTTGGCTTCACACCGCTGTACATCGGCTATGCCGATGTGTGGAACGCGGTCGAACAACTGCGTCAGGTGATGGAGAGCGGCGAATGGAAAGACGCGCGCTTTGCGCACAAGAACGCTGTGACCTGAACCCAGCAGGAGAACCCCATGACCGGATGTCCTTTTCACTCTACACCTGCCGCCAGCACAAGCGCTGGCGAAAATATCGTCGCGCAGGAACACGCCCAGCTCGACTTTGACGGGCGCATGAGCTACGGCGACTACCTGCAGCTGGATGCAATCCTGAATGCGCAAAAGCCGCTCTCGCCCGAACACAACGAGATGCTGTTCATCGTCCAGCACCAGACCAGCGAGCTGTGGATGAAGCTGATGCTGCACGAACTGCATGCTGCCATCGACTGCATCCGTCAGGACGAACTGCCCAATGCCTTCAAGATGCTGGCCCGCGTCTCGAAAATCATGGAACAACTGGTCCATGCCTGGGATGTGCTGGCCACCATGACGCCGCCCGAATACAGCGCGATCCGGCCCTACCTGGCCCAGTCCAGCGGTTTCCAGAGCTGGCAATACCGCTGCATCGAATTCGCGATGGGCAACAAGAACGCGGCCATGCTGCGCCCGCACGCCCACCGTCCGGACCTGCATGCCATCGTGCAGTCGGCGTACGAGAGCCCCTCGCTGTACGACGAATGCCTGCGGCTGCTCGCGCGCCGGGGTCTGGCCGTGCCTGAGAGCCATACCCAACGCGACTGGCGTGCGCCCTACGCCGCCAGCGCCGAAGTCGAACAGGCTTGGCTCACGGTGTACCGCGACCCCAAAGCGCACTGGGACCTGTACCAACTGGGCGAGGAGCTGACCGACCTGGAAGACGCCTTCCGTCTTTGGCGCTTTCGCCACCTGACCACGGTGGAACGCGTGATCGGCTTCAAGCGCGGCACCGGCGGCACCGGCGGCATCAGCTACCTGCGCAAGATGCTGGATGTGGTGCTGTTCCCCGAGATCTGGGCGCTGCGCACCGATCTGTGAGGCTCAGCCTTTGTGGCCTTCGAGCAGGCTGCGGATCGGCGCAGGCAGCCCCAGCTGGGGCCATTGATGGGCGGCCACCCACCGGCCCTCGCCGTCGGGCAAATGCGGCCCAGGCCACTGCACACGCACCGGGTGCAGGTGCAGGTCGCGGTGGGTCAGCACATGCTTGAAGGCCTCGAGGTACTGGGCTGATGCGTGGCCCGGGCATGCGGCCAGCAAGTCGTCTTCACGCTCGAACACCGGCAGGCAAAACAGCCCTGCCCAGATGCCGCGGGCCGCACGCTTGTGCAACCAGACCTCGCCTTGTGCATTGACCGCCCAGAGCAGCCACAACGTGGCGCTGCTGCGCTTGAGCTTGCGTGTCTTGACCGGGTAGGCCAGCGGCTGCCCCTGTGCTTGGGCGACGCACAGGCCCTGCACCGGACACGCCTCGCACTGCGCCTTGCGTGGCTGGCACAGCGTGGCCCCCACATCCATCAGGGACTGGGTGTAAGCGGGCATGTCGCTCGACTGCTGGGGCAGCAAGCGGTCTGCGAGGTCCCAGAGTGCACGCTCATGGCTGGCCACCGCCAGATCGGCGCCATAGCCCAGCACCCGGCTGAGCACGCGCTTGACGTTGCCATCCAGAATCGAAACGCGCTCGTCAAAGCAGAACGCCGCGATCGCTGCGGCTGTGGAGCGGCCGATGCCGGGCAAAGTCACCAGCAGCTCGGCTGACTTCGGGAATTCGCCACCAAAACGGTCAACGACCTCCTGCGCGCAGCGGTGCAGGTTGCGGGCGCGGCTGTAATAGCCCAGCCCGCTCCAGAGCGCCAGCACATCGTCCTGCGGCGCTGCGGCCAGGCTGGCCACATCAGGGAAGTGCTGCAAAAAGCGCGGGTAGTAATCCAGCACGGTGCTGACCTGGGTCTGCTGCAGCATGATTTCAGACAGCCAGACCCGGTAAGGGTCGCGCGTGTGTTGCCAGGGCATGTGCTGGCGGCCCTGGCGGCGTTGCCAGTCCACCATGCGGTTTGCAAAGCCTGCGGGCAGTTTCAGTTCTTCTGGCATGTGGGGCAATAAAAAGTGCTGCGCTGGCCCTGCACGATGGACCGGATGGACGTGCCGCAGACGCGGCAGGGCTGCCCTGCACGGCCATACATCGCCGCTTCCAGCTGGAAGTAGCCCGTCTTGCCTTCGGCACTCACAAAGTCGCGCAGGCTGCTGCCACCTTGCTGAACCGCCCGCGTGAGCACCTCGATGATGGCGGCGTGCAAACGGTCCGAGCGTGGGCGCGAGATACGATTGGCCTTGAGCGTGGGGCGGATGCCAGCCATGAACAGGGCCTCTGACGCATAGATGTTGCCGACGCCCACCACGATGTCACCGGCCAGCAGCACCTGCTTGATGGAGGCAGAACGCTTGCGCAGCGCTGCATGAAAACTGGCCGCTTCAAAACCGCCATTCAAGGGCTCCACACCCAGATGGCCCAGCAGCTTGCGGGCCTGAGGTGAATCCTCTGAAGGCGCCCAGACCACAGCGCCAAAACGGCGCGGATCGTGCAGGCGCAGGGTACCCCGGTCGGTCACCAGGTCCATGTGGTCGTGCGGGCCCGGTGCTGGCTGGGTCGGGGCAAAGTTCAAGCTGCCGGACATGCCCAGGTGCAGCAACAGCAAGCCGTCCTGCAAATCCAGCAGCAGGTATTTGCCCCGGCGGCGTACGCGCAGCACCTGCTGGCCCTGGAGTTCATCGGGGTCCATCCCCAAAGGCCAACGCAAGGGTTTGCCCAGCGCCAGTCGATGGACCGTCGCCCCGGCGATCCGGCTGGCAAAACTCAGCCGGGTCACTTCGACTTCTGGCAATTCAGGCATGGGCTCAAAAAGGAAAAAGGCAATTCCCGACACACGAACGGTCAGGACCGCTGGATTATGATCCTGCGCATGAAATTCCGGCTCCGTCTGGCCTGGTGGCCCTTGTGCATGCTCAGTTTTTCACTGCAAGCGGCAGAACCAGCCAGTGCACCTGCGCCCAGCGTGAACAACTCGAACATGGATGGTCGATTGTTCTACCAGCTGCTGCTGGGCGAGCTCAATGTTCGTGAGGGCTCGCCTGGTGCCGGTTTTTCGCTGCTGCTGGACGCAGCCCGCAAAACACGCAATTCCGTCCTGTTTCAGCGCGCTGTTGAAATCGCACTGCAGTCCAGATCGGGAGAAGCCGCTTTGCAGGCTGCACAAAGCTGGAAACGTGAAATCCCTGACGCCAGCGAGCCCAACCGCTACATCCTGCAGATCCTGCTGGCGGTCAACCGGATCGAAGACGCTGGACAAGCCCTGTCCGTATCGATCGATGAATTGCCCGACAGCGAAAAGCGGGAAGCCATCGCGTCGATCCCCCGCGTCTTTGCACGGGTGAACGACAAGGCTTTGGCCGCCAATGCGGTCGAGAAAGCCCTGTCCAGCAGCCTCAAGAACAAAGCCCTGCAGGCCACAGCCTGGACCACCATCGGGCGCATGCGGCGCGATGCACAGCAACTGCCAGCGGCCATCGACGCCGCACGGAACGCCCACGCCAGTGACCCGAAGGCTCAGGGCCCGCTCATTCTGGCACTGAGCCTCCTGCCCACAGGTTCCGCGGACATCAAGGCCATGCTGGACGAGGCCATGAAAGGCCCTGTGGCAGCTGAAATTCGGCTGGGGTATGCACGCGGCCTGCTGGCCTTGCAAGCACCTGGGGATGCGCTGCGTCAATTGCAGCAACTGACACAGCAGCACCCCGACTTTGCGCCAGGCTGGCTTATGCTGGGGCTTGTACAGTTCGACAACGGTGAACTGGAGCCTGCGCGTTTGAGCCTGATGCGTCATGTTGAAATGAGCCGGCACAGCCAGAACCCTGAACAGCAAGCCGGCCTGACCGAGGCCCTGATGGCGCTTTCGCAAATGGCCCAGCAGCAAGGACAACTGGACCAGGCCGCTCAATGGCTTGACCAGATACCGATCAGCGCAGATCCCGTGAGGCTCGCGATTCGCCGTGCCGAACTTCTCGAGCAACAAGGACGTACAGACGAAGCAACCGTTGTCCTCAAACAGGCTGTGCCTGCTTCGCCGGAACAGGCCAGACGAAAGGCGCTGGCACTCTCGCGCTGGCTTCGGGAACACCAGCAGGCACTGCAAGCCCACAGCAGCCTGCAGGAAATCCTGGCACAGTCTGCAGACGACCATGAAGTGCTGACCGAGCAATCGCTTGTGCTGGAAAAGCTCAAGCGTTACGAGGAAATGGAATCCGTGCTGCGCAAGTTGATGCAATTGCGCCCGGACGATCCACACGCCTACAACGCCCTGGGGTACTCGCTGGCAGATCGTGGCGTTCGGCTGGAGGAAGCGCGCACCTTGATCCTGCGGGCTGTGGAACTCGCGCCACAGGATCCTTTCATCCAGGACAGCCTGGGCTGGCTGGAATTCCGCGCTGGCAAACTGGAAGAAGCAGCAAACATTCTCGACGCGGCCTACAAAGCGCGACCCGATGCGGAAATTGCAGCACACCTGGGCGAGGTGCTCTGGACACTGGGACGTCAAACCGATGCCCTGCGCGTCTGGCGTGAAGGCTTGTTGCTGAAAGCAGACAACGAAACCCTGACCGAGACCCTGGCCAGGCTGGGTGTCAAACCGTGATCCGACGCACGACGATATTGACATTGGCCTGCTTGCTGGCGGGCTGCGCCGCGCCTCCGAGAGGACAGCACGCACATTTCTGGTCTGGCCGCCTGGGCCTTCAGGTCTTCAGCGAGCCGCCACAAAGCTACCACGCCGCATTTGAATTACAAGGCTCTGCACAAGCGGGAGAGCTGACGCTCCTGAGCCCCTTGGGCGCCGTGATGGCTCGCCTGCAGTGGGACACGCGCCAGGCCACGCTGGAGCGCAACAACGAACGCTGGCAACAACCCAGCGTCGATATGCTGACACAGCAGCTGATACCCGCATCCGTTCCGATGGCCGCCCTCTTTGACTGGCTGGAGGGCAAACCAACGGTCACCCCGCACTGGACCGTGAATCTGAGTGGGCACGCCGATGGACGCATTCAGGCGCAGCGCCTGGAGCCTTTGCCTCGCGCAGAACTGCGGCTTGTTTTCGACCGGTGACGATGACGTCATGAAATCCCTGCTCGATGTCCTGGCACCTGCCAAACTCAACCTTTTCCTGCATGTGACCGGGCGTCGCAGCGATGGCTACCACCTGCTGCAATCTGTTTTCATGCTCATCGACTGGTGCGACACGCTGCACTTCGAGCTGCGCGCTGACGGCCAGATCATGCGGCACGACCTGAACGTGCCTTTGCCTGCGGACGACCTGATCGTGCGTGCTGCCCGCCTCCTGCAAAGCGCCTCGGGGAGCAGGCTGGGTGCAGACATCAGCATCGACAAGCAGATCCCCGCCCAGGCAGGCATGGGAGGTGGCTCTTCAGATGCCGCCAGTACGCTGCTCGCGCTCAACCGACTCTGGGATCTTCGGCTGCCACTGGAGAAACTGGAACAGCTGGGCCTTCAACTCGGCGCAGATGTGCCCTTTTTCCTTCGTGGTCACAACGCATGGGTGGAGGGAGTGGGCGAACAGATCACACCGATCAAGCTGCCTGCTGCCCGCTTTTGGGTGATCAAACCACCGTCCGGCATCGAAACTGCCAGCATTTTTCGTCATCCCCGTCTCGAGCGCGCGACAAAACCTGCTACAATCGCTGTCTTTGCTGCAGATCCTTATGGCTTTGGCCACAACGACCTGCAACCCGTTGCAGAATTGCTCTGCCCCAAGGTCACGCAAGCGATTGGGCTTCTCAAATCGCACGGACTTCAGGCTAGAATGACGGGTTCCGGAAGCGCAGTGTTTGCACACTGCCCATCAGGAAACGCAGCGATCCAGGCGCCTGACCACTGGATCGTTCGTGAATGCGGCAATTTGGAGGTTCATCCCTTGCAGGGATGGGCAGCCAGCGACAATTGATCGGTGGGCTGTCGCAAGACAGTCAACCTGTGTAGGGGAGTCGCCAAGTTGGTAAAGGCACCGGATTTTGATTCCGGCATGCGAGGGTTCGAGTCCTTCCTCCCCTGCCAAATTCTGCAACCGTTCAGTCACGTTTTCTGATCGCTGGAATGCCCATGCAGCCGACCGCACCCGCCAAGCCCGATTTCATGCTGTTTACTGGTAATGCCAACCCGGCATTGGCTGCAGAAATTGCCCGAAACCTGAGCACCGAACTGGGCGCCGTTGATGTTGGGCGCTTCTCTGACGGTGAAGTGACCGTCGAACTCAAACAAAACGTTCGTGCCCGCGATGTTTTCGTGATCCAGTCGACCTGTGCGCCGACCAACGAAAACCTGATGGAACTGCTCATCATGGTCGACGCGCTCAAGCGCGCATCGGCCGAGCGCATCACCGCTGTCATCCCCTACTTTGGCTACGCCCGCCAGGACCGCCGTCCGCGCTCCACACGTGTGCCGATTTCGGCCAAGGTCGTGGCCAACATGCTCCAGGCTGTGGGTGTGGGTCGCGTCCTGACCATGGACCTGCACGCCGATCAGATCCAGGGCTTTTTCGACATCCCGGTGGACAACATCTACGCTTCACCGGTACTGCTGGGTGACCTGCGCCAGAAGAATTACGAAGACCTGATCGTGGTCTCGCCCGATGTGGGTGGCGTGGTTCGTGCACGCGCACTGGCCAAGCAGCTCGGTTGCGATCTGGCCATCATCGACAAGCGCCGCCCCAAGGCCAATGTGTCCGAGGTGATGCACGTGATCGGCGACATCGACGGCCGCAACTGCGTGATCATGGACGACATGATCGACACCGCTGGTACCTTGGTCAAAGCTGCCGAAGTCCTCAAGGACCGTGGCGCCAAGAACGTCTACGCTTACTGCACACACCCGATTTTCTCGGGTCCGGCCATCGAACGTATCGCCAAGGGTACCGCGCTGGACGAAGTCGTGGTGACCAACACCATTCCGCTGTCTGCCGCTGCGGCCGACTGCAAAAAAATTCGCCAACTTTCCGTGGGCCCGCTGATCGCCGAAACGATCCAGCGCATTGCCACCGGCGAGTCGGTGATGAGCCTGTTCTCGGATCAGAACTGATCCTCCAGGCGCACGCAGCCTGCCGTCGCTTTGACAGGCAGGCTTTTTGTTGAACAGGGACTGCACTGGTCGCGGTCGGTCCCCTCAGGAGATAGATATGAAATTCACCGCTTTCGAGCGTTCCATGCAGGGTACGGGTGCGAGCCGCCGTCTGCGCAATTCGGGCAAGACCCCCGGCATCGTTTATGGCGGCTCCGGCGAGCCCAAGCTGATCGAGCTGGACCACAACGCCTTGTGGCACGCCCTGAAAAAAGAAGCTTTCCACGCCAGCATTCTGGACATGGAACTGGCTGGCCAGACCAGCAAGGTCCTGCTGCGTGACTACCAGATGCACCCCTTCAAGCAACTGGTGCTGCACAT
>JACCDV010518389.1_pt1 | contig 19667 bp, 18 predicted proteins | sample 7446131 | NCBI WGS metagenome assembly JACCDV01 (sample SAMN15323448, study PRJNA562643) | freshwater metagenome | isolation source: river surface water | place: USA:Blue River Watershed | collected 2017-08-17 | reverse complement strand
TTCAAACCAGATCGTCAGGCGATGGCATTTCTCCATGATGAACTCGATCGCGAACGACTGACTGCTCGGGGCTTGCATAAAGTCATTCGCTTAGGTTGGACACTTGCAGATCTTGCTGGACGCAACCAACCGACTCTTGAAGATGTCACGCAGGCCTATGCGCTACGTGAAGGAGGAATCTCGTGATCGTTGAGAAAAGTGCCCGTCTAGAACTCTTTGCTGCAATTGAATGCGGAAACACATTCTGGGGATCTGAGATTGCACTGCTGGGTGCACAAGAGACGCTGGTGCGCATCAAAGATGGTTTCTATCGTTCGAGCAAGGCAGAGAAGGCGTTATCGAATCTGCATCCAGATGGAGCTCCGGCGCTGCTTGAGAAAATCACTGATGCAGGCGGAGAGTTCATCGTTCCAACAGATCAGGCATGGCCTACTCAACTCAATGATTTAGCAACGCCCCCGATTGGTTTAGTTGTAAAGGGAAAAGTTGAATCGCTGCAGAGCCGCTCAATTGCAATCGTTGGTACTCGAAACCCCACACCTTATGGCGCACGGATTGCTAGCGACTTTGCTGCAGGTTTTGTCGATCGCGAGTGGAGCGTTGTGAGTGGTGGTGCATATGGAATCGATACCCATGCCCATAAGGGTGCACTCATCGCAGAAGGGCTAACAATTGCAGTAATCGCAAGCGGAATCGATATCAACTACCCAGCCGGTAATGATCGCCTCTTTGCCGAGATTGCCGAGCTCGGCGCAATCGTCAGCGAGGTGATGCCAGGTACACCGGCATTTCCATCTCGTTTTCTTACTCGTAATCGAATCATTGCAGCGCTCTCTGTAAGCACCTTGGTCGTAGAAGCGGCCTTTCGCAGTGGATCACTCCGAACTGCTCGTGATGCTGCTGAATTGATGCGACCTGTCATGGCAATTCCTGGGCCAATTAATTCACCAACATCAGAAGGCACACATCGATTGATAGGCGAGCGAGCGGCTGAAATTGTCACATCGGTCCACGATGCAGTCGAATTGATTTCATCCCTTGAACTTCTCGTTTAGGTAAAAAGGTTGGGCTAGTGCGAGAATAGGCACATGAGTGAATTCCGTTCGGGCTTTGTCGCAATTGTCGGCCGCCCAAATACCGGAAAATCAACTCTTATCAACGCTCTAGTCGGTTCCAAGATTGCAATTACTTCACCACATCCCAACACCACGCGTCATGCAATCCGCGGAATCATCAACGGCGCAGATTTCCAAGCAGTCTTAGTCGATACCCCTGGTATTCATAAACCAAAGACACTCTTAGGCCATCGTCTCAACGCGGTTGTGGGGGAGAGCTTAGATTCAGTAGATCTGATTTTGATGTGCCTTCCTGCAGATGAGACATCTGGGGCCGGAGATGAATTTCTCGCACAGGAGATTGCCAAGCATCCGCGGGCGAAGAAGTTTGCATTGGTAACGAAGACAGATTTAGTCTCGAAGAAGAACCTGGCAACACGTCTCCTTGGAATTAATGAATTGGCAGTTGGATTTTCATGGGATGAGATTGTTCCCATCTCGGCTGCAATCCATGATCAGATTGACTTGCTGGCAACTCTGATTTCAAAGAGCCTTTCAATCGGTCCTGCCTTCTATCCAACAGATATGAAGAGTGATCAGGGGATCGAACAACTTATCTGTGAGCTCATACGCGAAGCCGCTCTGCGTGATGCTCGCGAAGAGCTTCCACATTCGATCATGGTTACTATCGATGAGATGTCAGAGCGCGAAGAGAAGGGCTCACGACCATTCTTTGATATTCATGCAACTATCCATGTCGAGCGTGATTCGCAGACAGGTATCTTGCTTGGACATAAGGGTGAACGCCTTAAAGATATTGGTATGCGAGCTCGCGCCGATATCGAACGCGAAATGGGAGCCCGTATCTTCCTTGGACTTCATGTGAAGGTTTCAAAAGAGTGGCAGCGCGATCCCAAGCTCCTTGAGCGCTTAGGTTTTTCAGAGAAGTAAGAGTTAGACCTTCTGGCGACGGTTAACTAGCCATGATCCAAGCATGACAAGTGGCAAGCCAATAGCAATTCCGGCAGTAATTGGTTCACTTAAGATCAAAATTCCCAAGATAACGGCGATCGCAGTATTCCAATACGTCACCATGGAAGCCCGCGTTGGGCCGATGTCATCGATTAAGGTAAAGAAGAAGATAAAGGCGATACCAGTTGAGAAGATGCCGAGTGCGATCACCGAGTAGGTAGCCTCGGGTGCGATGCTGTGATCGGGCCAGAGTGCGATGGTAAATGGCAGATAGAAGATCGCCGTCATCGCCATAGCAACGCCGTTGATTGCAATTCCCGAGACATCCGGAAGCTTTTGACGAATCATGATGATTGCATAGGCGTAGGCAATTGCTGCAACAATCACCATCACAACTGAAAGAGGATCAGAAGATCCAGTAAGGCTTTCAATGCCGACGATAAGAACAACGCCAATAAAGCCAACACCAATTCCTAGGATTCGATTCTTCTCTAGCGCCTCTTGATCGCCTTGGAAGTACGTGATCAGGTTGGACCAGATAGGTACAGATGCAATGAGTAAACCTGCAAGGCCGGAGGAGATTCTCTGCTCAGCTGTGCCGATGAGAATCCAGGGGATGACCATTTCCAATAGCGCATAGAAGGCAACAAATTTGCCCCCGCGAAGGGCGTCAAAGATTGAACGATCTTTAATGGCCAGTGGAATGAGAATTGCGGCACCGATAAGAACACGACCAAAGACGACAATAGCTGGTGAATAACCGGTCTCTTCATCGACTGCGACCTTGATAAAGAGGTAAGGAATTCCCCAAAGCAAGCCCACAAGGGCAAAGATCAGTGCGCTCTTGCGTGACATGGGTTAAGAGATCCTCTTCGTTGACGCGATCGTTACTTAAAGAACGCTGCGGTAGAGCGCGATTGTAGCCTTAGCTACTGCATCCCAACCAAATTCACGCATCGCGCGCTCTCGTCCTGCGAGGCCATATTCGCGCAACTTTTCTGGGTGGCTCATCATCTCTGAAATCGCAGAGGCAAGATCCTTTTCAAAAAGTGAACTATCCAGTGTGTAATCAACGAGCCGACCAGTAACGCCATCTGCGACTACTTCTGGGATTCCACCTACACGAGAGGCAAGAACAGCTGTTTGGCATGCCATCGCTTCCAGGTTAACAATGCCAAGTGGCTCATATATTGATGGGCATAGGAAGAGATCGGCGCCGCTGAGTAAAGGTATGAGTTGTGGCTTAGGAAGCATCTCTTTAATCCACCAGATATTTTTGCGACTCTTCTGTAACTCTGCCAGTAACTCTTCAAACTCTGCGCCAATTCCTGCCTCATCGGCACTTCCTGCACAGAGAACCAGGCCATAGTCATCAGGAACCTGTGACCATGCACGCAAGAGATGGGCAAGACCTTTCTGGCGTGTAATTCGACCAACGAAGATCGCATAGCGTCCGGTGATTCCAAAACTCTGGGCAACCGATGGATCAATAATCGGTGACCACTCGTTGGTATCTACGCCATTTCGAATCGTGACAACTTTTGCTGGATCAACATCTGGGTAAGAGCTAAGGACATCTGCCCGCATTCCATCGCTAACAGCGATGATGGCAGAGGCTCCTTCATATGCAGTTTTCTCCGCCCATGATGAGATTGCGTACCCACCACCAAGTTGTTCAGCTTTCCAGGGACGTAATGGTTCTAAAGAATGTGCGCTGATGACATGCGGCTTGCCATAGAGAAGGGCGGCAGTATGTCCTGCCATGTTGGCATACCAGGTATGTGAGTGAACAAGATCAACATCGCCTAAGTGATGGGCTATCAACATATCTGTAGCTAGTGCTTGTAGCGCAGGGTTGGCAGATGCAAACTCTTGTGGAGTTTCATAGCCAAAGGCGCCATCGTTACGCCGACCACCAAAGCAATGAACATCGACATCAACTCCAGAGACGGTGCGCAGGGCAGCGGTGAGTTGAACGACATGAACACCGGCGCCACCATAGACGGCAGGAGGCCACTCTTTGGTGACGATTCCGATGCGCATCTGGCTTACTCCATCTCTTATACCCATGTGAATGGAAAAATCATCTATAGGTTTAATCTAGCCCTAAGGGTATCGTTTACCCATGGCGCGCTTTGAAACACCACTCGGAATCGTCCTTGCAGGCGGTGAGGGGAAGCGCCTGATGCCACTGACAGCCGATCGCGCAAAGCCAGCAGTTCCATTCGGTGGTTCATATCGTCTGATCGATTTCGTGCTCTCAAACCTAGTTAACGCTGAGATGCGCCGCATTGCAGTTCTGACTCAATATAAATCGCACTCACTCGACCGCCACATCACAACAACATGGCGCATGTCGACACTTCTCTCAAATTACATTACGCCAGTTCCTGCTCAGCAACGTTTAGGTCCACGTTGGTATACAGGTTCTGCCGATGCAATCTTGCAGAACTTCAATCTGATTCAAGATGAGAACCCCAAGCACGTCTTGGTCTTTGGTGCAGATCACGTCTATCGGATGGATCCAAGCCAGATGTTTGATGCGCACTTAAGTACCGGTGCTGGAGTGACAGTTGCAGCTATCCGCATGCCGCGCTCTGAAGCTCACGACTTTGGTGTTATTGAATTGGCAGAAGATGGAATCACGATTAAGGCCTTCCACGAAAAGCCATCTGATCCACCTGCGATGCCAGGCCACCCCGATCTCTCGCTTGTCTCAATGGGTAATTACATCTTTAAGCGCGATGTGATGGAAGAGGCTCTGATTTTGGATTCAGAGGATGTAGAGAGTCGCCATGACATCGGCGGAAATATCATCCCGATGCTTACTCGCAACGGCGAAGCAAAGGTCTATGACTTTGCAGATAACGATGTTCCGGGAGCTACAGATCGTGATCGCGGATACTGGCGAGATGTAGGTTCGATCGATGCCTACTACGACGCTCATATGGATTTAGTCTCGATCCATCCGATCTTTAATCTCTACAACCGCGAATGGCCGCTTCTGACCAACCCGCCATCACTTCCTCCTGCAAAATTTAGTGAATCAGGTATCGCCCAAGATTCAATCGTGGGCGCAGGTTCAATTATCTCTGGTGGTCATGTCAATCGCACAGTGACTTCGTATGACGTGCACGTTGGCAAGGGTGCATTTGTCGATGGCTCTGTCTTAATGCCAGGAGTTCAGATTGGTGCAGGCGCTGTTATTCGCCACGCAATTCTTGATAAGAGCGTGATCGTAGAACCAGGTGCTCAGATTGGCGTTGATCTTGAGCGCGATAAAGCTCGCTTTACGATCTCAGATGGCGGAGTAGTTGTTGTTGGTAAAGGTATTCGCGTTACCAATTAACAGTTGCATCACGCAACGTGCGGTATTTTTCCAAAACTTCTGGGGTGCTTGGCGACTCAATCTGCACAGCTTTTCCTAAATCCCAGACTGGCGCAGTATCGCCACCAAGAAGTGCCCATGCAGCTTGCTTTGCAGCACCATCTGCAACATATTCCCCTGCTGGTGGAATAACTACCGGGCGACCAAAGAGGGCAGATGCAATCTGGCCGACTGCAGGATTCTTTGCAGCGCCTCCAATAATCAATACGCGTTTGATATCAACACCGAGAACAACCAGTGATTGCACCGCATCGGCTAGGCCTGACAACATTCCTTCAATCATCGCACGAGCAATATCTGCAGGATTTGAATTAGCAACTGTCATTCCAGAGAAGACTCCTGTGGCATCTGGACGATTTGGAGTGCGCTCTCCCTCAAAGTAAGGCAGGAGAGTTAATCCATGTGCTCCAGGTACAGATGAAAGTGCAAGTGCGCCTACCTCATCATGGGATTTACCAAGGATTGTGGTTGCAGCATCAAAGATGCGGGCAGCATTGAGGGTGCAGACAAGCGGCAGATAGCGACCGGATGCATCGGCAAAACCTGCAACAGCGCCACTTGGATCATGCGTTGGTGTAGTTGAGACGGCAAAGGCAGTTCCACTTGTTCCCAGCGAGATCACAACATCGCCAGGTTGGGCTTGTACGCCAAGTGCTGCGCCAGCATTATCACCTGCGCCAGCTGCAATTGGAATACCTCCTGTAGTTACACCACCAATTGCTGAAGGTGCGACGATGCTTGGAAGATAGATCTCTCGATCACTCAGAAGAGCCTTTGCCAGAATATCTCGACGATACGTTGAACTCTTCGGATCAAAATATCCCGTGCCTGATGCATCACTTCGATCTGTAAATAACTTTGCGAAATCTCTTCCGCCCTGTAATTGCCATGAGAGCCAATCGTGGGGGAGAGCGATTGAATGAACGCGAGCCGCGTTAGCCTTTTCATTCTCAGCCATCCAGCGGACCTTTGATGCGGTAAAGGATGCAACTAAAACAGAACCGACGGCATCTGCCATCGCTTGGTTGCCGCCCATTTCAGAGTTAAGAGATGTTGCCTGACCAGCAGATCGCGTGTCATTCCATAACAAGGCTGGGCGAATAACATCACCGGATTCATCAAGTGCGACCATTCCATGTTGCTGTCCGCCAATTGAGATTGCGGCAACGTCATCTAGCCCACCAGCATCTGCAATCGCGGTAGCAAGGGCGCTCTTCCAATGTGCAGGATCGACTTCTGTTCCATCTGGGTGCGGTGCTCGCCCCTGACGTACTAACTCACCGGTATCTGCTGCACGAATCACAATTTTTACCGACTGGGTCGAGGAATCCACGCCTGCGATGAGTTGATTAGCCATGGGGCAAGGCTAGACTGTGCCTGTCAACGTTGACCACTCTTTGGCTTAATTAATAAGCCCATTTTCATACTTTGGAGTTTAGGCAAATGCGTATTGGTGTACTTACAGGTGGCGGAGATTGCCCAGGACTTAATGCTGTTATTCGTGCGGTAGTCCGTAAAGGTGTCAAGGAGTACGGACATGAGTTCGTCGGTTTTCGCGATGGCTGGAAAGGCCCTCTTGAGAACTACACCATGGAGCTCAACCTAGAGACAACCCGTGGGATCTTGCCTCGCGGCGGAACAATCCTTGGATCATCTCGCACCAACCCATTTAAGATTGAAAACGGCGTTGAGCGAATCAAGCAGAACCTTGCTGATCAGGGAATCGATGCACTCATTGCAATCGGCGGCGAAGATACTCTCGGCGTTGCAACCAAACTAGATGCACTCGGCGTCAAGGTCATCGGTGTTCCAAAGACAATTGATAACGATCTCAATAACACCGATTACACATTTGGTTTTGATACATCGGTAAATATCGCAGTCGAGGCGATCGATCGCCTGCACACCACTGCAGAATCACATCACCGCGCTCTGATCGTTGAGGTCATGGGTCGCCATGCTGGATGGATCGCACTTCACGCAGGTATCGCAGGTGGTGCATCTTGTATCTTGATTCCAGAAGTTAAATTCTCAGTCGACAAGGTCTGTGAGTGGGTTGAATCTCGCTTTAAATCTTCATATGCACCAATCATCGTCATTGCAGAAGGTGCAATTCCTCAAGATGGCGACATGATCACCAAGGATTCAGAGCTCGATGCCTTCGGCCACGTCAAACTTTCAGGAATCGGCGAATGGCTTGCTAAGCAGATCGAAGAGAAGACCGGCAAGGAAGCGCGCACATCTGTTCTCGGACATATCCAGCGTGGCGGTACACCAACTGCCTTTGACCGCGTTCTTGCTACCCGCTTTGGACTCCAAGCAATTACAGCTGCCTCCGAAGGCGATTGGGGCAAGATGGTTGCCCTTCATGGCACAGATATCGTCCGCGTTCCATTGGCCACAGCCACTGAAAAGCTCAAGACTGTACCTATCGAGCGTTACAAAGAGTCTGAAATCTTCTTCGGATAATTCTCATACGAGAACTTCCCCTTACCTTCTATCCTTAGGACCATGATGACCTCACTTGACTCACTCTTTGACGAAAGCCTCGTGGCTGCTCAGCAACCACAGTGGCCAGGCGGAAAAGATGGAGAGCCTGTCAAGCAGGCAGTCTCACGTTTGAAGTCATTGCCACCACTGGTATTTGCCGGTGAGTGCGATGACCTCAAGGCAAAGATTGCAGATGCAGCAGCGGGTAAGGCTTTCTGGTTACAAGGTGGAGATTGCGCAGAGACATTTGCTGCAGCAACGGCTGATTCAATTCGCAATCGCATCAAGACAATTTTGCAGATGGCAGCAGTCTTGCAGTATTACTCGAGCCTTCCAGTTGTAAAGGTCGGCCGCATGGCTGGACAGTTTGCAAAGCCTCGATCAAATGATCTGGAGACTCGTGGAGATATCACTCTGCCCGCCTATCGTGGGGATGCGGTCAACGACCTCGAATTTACCGAAAGTGCGCGCACACCAAATCCACAGCGCTTAGTAGATGTCTACAACACATCAGCTGCAACACTCAATCTGGTTCGCGCATTTACCCAAGGTGGCTTTGCAGATATTCGCCGAGTTCACGAATGGAATAAGGGATTTATCCGCGACTCCAGCGTCGGCGTTCGCTACGAAGAGATGGCTAAAGAGATTGACCGCGCTCTAAGTTTCATGAAATCTGCAGGCGTTGATCCAGAGTCCTTTAAGAGCGTGGATTTCTACTCAAGTCATGAGGCTCTGATTCTTGAGTATGAAAAGTCACTCACACGAATCGATTCACGTACCGATAATCCTTACGATGTATCGGCGCACTTCCTCTGGATCGGAGAGCGCACACGTCAGCTCGACGGCGCTCACATTGATTTTGCTGCAAAGATTCATAACCCGATTGGCGTAAAGCTTGGGCCTAAGTCCACAGTCGATGATGCCCTTCGTCTGATCGATCGCCTTGATCCCAATCGCGAACCAGGACGCCTGACATTTATTACACGTATGGGTGCAGGAAAGATTCGCGAAGCACTTCCAGCACTTGTCGATGGCGTAACAAAGTCAGGTGCTCAAGTCTTGTGGGTCTGCGATCCGATGCATGGCAACACCTTTGAATCTGCAACCGGCTACAAGACTCGTCAATTTGATGATGTCATGGATGAGGTCAAGGGATTCTTCGAAGTACATAAGGCTCTAGGAACTCATCCAGGTGGAATCCATATTGAGCTCACCGGCGATGATGTCACCGAATGTCTTGGCGGTGGAGAGAAGATCTCAGAAGATGATCTAGCTTCTCGTTACGAGACTGCTTGCGATCCACGCCTGAATCATTCTCAATCACTTGAGTTAGCTTTTCTTGTCGCTGAGATGTTGCGCGATCGCTAAAGCGCTAGACCTATGGCACTTCTTATCTCGTCTCGATCAACGCCCATAGGAACTCTTAACCTCATCGCAGATGGTGAGGTATTGCTCGGCGCCAACCTTTCATCGGTTAAAGCGCTAAAGGATGGTTTAGACCCAATCTATAAAGGTTCTGATTTACGTGAAGTCTCAAAGATTGCGATCATCTCAGATCTGATCAGCGATTACTTTGATGGAGATACATCAGCAATCAGCGGAATCAAGGTAAGCCAACCCGGTGGATCCTTTTCGCAATTAGCATGGAAGTCGATGCGCAAGGTTCGCCCAGGCAAGGTGATCTCTTACGCACAGCTGGCTGAAAATTCTGGAAGCCCTAAAGCTGTCCGTGCAGCAGGAAGTGCCTGTGCCAAGAATGCAATCGTTCTTGTTGTGCCCTGTCATCGCATCGTCAAAACTGGGGGAGCGCTAGGCAATTACGCCTATGGAATCAATAAGAAAGAGTGGCTCTTACGCCACGAGGGTCTTCTTTAAGATCTCAATGGCTTGATCGCACTGAACATCGTCAAAGTCTCGATGAGTCACAAGGCGAGCAAAGTATGGACCGAGTGCGCCAATCAGTAGACCGTGTCCCTTGGCTCGCACTGCTAACTCTGCGGCTGTAATTCCAAGAGTGCGAAGATTGAGACCAACGATATTTGTTGCAACCGTTGATGGATCAATAAGTGAAGCGCCGATGGCATGAATCGATGTAGCTAACTTTTGAGCCCTGCGATGATCATCGGATAAATCTGCTAATTGATGAGTGATTGCATAATCGGCAGCAGCAGCCAGGATTCCTACCTGTCTCATTCCGGCGCCGTATCGCTTGCGCCAGATGCGCGCTGCATCGATTCGTTCACGGGTAGATAGCGCCATAGATCCAATCGGTGCGCCAAGGCCCTTAGAAAAACATACGCTGATCGTGTCTGCGTACTTTCCATAATCGCTGAGTGAGACTCCTGATGCCACATGCGCATTCCAGATACGAGCGCCATCGAGATGAATCGCAAGCCCCATGTCATGAGCTCTTTCGTAGAGCTCTTTCATCTGATCTAAAGGTTGAACAGTTCCGCCACCAAAGTTATGCGTATTCTCAATTGCTATCGCTGTTGTCGAGACAAGGTAAGGACCAGCATTTGGCGCTGCAAGTGCTAACGCTTCATCTGCGCGTAAAAGCCCAGATTTCGCAGTCCAAGTGCGTGTGGTTATTCCTGAAAATGTTGCAGCCGCGCCAAGCTCTGCACGAACAACATGAGAGTTACTTTCGGCGAGAATCTCTTGACCAGGCTGCACCAAGGTGCGCATCATCAATTGGTTGGCAAGGGAACCTGTTGGACAGAAGAGCCCTGCCTCTTTACCAAAGAGGGCTGCAACTCGTTCTTCTAAAGCGTTAACTGTTGGATCATCACCATAAACATCGTCGCCAACTGGGGCAGAGGCAATTACCTCTCGCATTGCATCGGTTGGAACTGTGACTGTATCCGAGCGAAGGTCAATCATTCTGATGGCTCCTTTACGACAATGAGATACAAAGCAGTCAGAAGTATCAATCCACCGAGTGCTACTTGTAGTGTCATGCTTTCACGTCCGATGGTGATGGCAAAGAGTGCGGCGAAGACAATTTCAAGAGTCAAAATCACGGCAACCTTGGTTGGAGCGATATATGCCTGCGCCCAGGTTTGAAAGATAAAGCCAAAGGCGGTACAGATAATTGCAGTAAAGATAACTGCGCCCCAAACTCCCCAATCTGGAGGAGCTTCATACCCTTCGGCAAAGGCAAAGCCGCCGGTAAGGACAGTTACTGCAAAGAGTTGCACAGTTGTCATTGCATAGACATCGCGCCCTGAGCTCCATTGACCAAGAGCCACGATATGAGCGCCAAAGGCGATTGCGCATAGGAGGACGAGAAATTCACCAAATCCCATCGACCATCCGCGCAGGGAGAGCAGGGCTAAACCAACGGTGGCAAGTGCTACACAACCCCAGGTGAAGAGTGAGATTCGCTTGCGTAGAAAAATTGCTGAGATTAAAGGAGTTGCAACGACGTAGAGCCCTGTTATGAAACCTGTAACGGCAGCTCCCGTACGCGCCAGTCCTTCTGTCTGAAAGATATATCCAGCTCCCAAGATGATTCCGGCGACAAATGCCTTGGTAAATAGATCCTTGGTAATGGCTCGGTAGAACGTTGGTCGAAGCGCTATGAGAAAGAGAACTGCTATCGCAAAGCGGGTGAAGAGGAAGCTATTGACGCTCTGGCGTTCAATCGAATCTTTCATAATCACGAATGCAAAACCCCAAGAAGCAGCTACTGAGATCAAGGCAATGGGGGCGAGTCGAATACGACCTGCATGTGTTTTGAGCATCAAATCAGATCAACCTTTACGCAATTTCTTGAGAAGGGCAATCTCCTTGCCATGCTCTGGCTCCATGCCTGGAGTTTCAAGAATCAGGGGAGCGTTAACAACAGCAGGGTGTGCAAGGAGCTCCTTAAATGGATCGGTTCCAATAAAGCCTTCACCGATATTCTGGTGGCGATCTTTGAGGGCACCACAGACATCCATTGAGTCATTTGCATGGATCAGTTGAATACGTTCTGCCCCTGCAACCTCAACTAGGAGATCTAGCGTCTCTTTCATCCCACCCTTTTTTGCAATGTCATGGCCTGCGGCAAAGACATGGCAGGTATCTAGACAGATGCCAACTTTAGGATGATATTCAAGAGCTTTGAGGTAGTGCTCTAGATCGTCCAAGCGCTTAACAAGTGATTGGCCCTGACCGGCTGTAGGTTCAAGTAAGAGGTACGGCGCATCATCTGCGAGCGCATTGAGGATTGGCATCATGCCCTCATGAATTTGTTTCCACGCACCTTCAATAAAATCTTCATTTACGGCAGATCCTGTATGCACAACTACGCCGAGTGCGCCAATTTCTTTGCCGCGCTTGAGTGAATACTCAGTCGAAGCCAGCGAATTCTTATACGTACCTTCTGTCGGTGATCCTAAATTGATAAGAAATGGCGCATGTACATAGACCTCAAGATCGAGTTCCTGAGCGCGTTCGCGAAAGAGTGCATCTGCTTCATGGTTGGTCTCAGGCATCGCCCATCCACGCGGATTCGAGGTAAAGACTTGAATGGCTTCAGCCTCAGTAATGCGCGCATATTCAATAGAGCGCTTTGCCATGCCGCCGCTAGTAGGCGTATGGGCTCCAATTCGTGGACGTAGGGCTTTAGGCATTTGCCTACCCTACTGTGAGAGTCACCGTTGTTCCACGCTTAACCTTCACATTGACCTTAGGTGTTATTCCAATAACTAACTTGGCGCTCTTAGTTACCTTCTTAACGACGACCTTGAGTCCTAAATCCTCCAAAACGGCAACGGCGCGCTCTTGGGTATAGCGCATCACATTTGGAATATAGACAAAGGCTGATCCCTTGGAGATAAAGATCTCGACTGCTGCACCCTTGGCAAGTGCTGAACCTGCAACAGGATTCTGTGAAATAACTTCACCAGGCATCGCCTTCTCATCGTAGGCATATGTTGCAGTGACGTTAAATCCAGCCATTGTTAGCTCATTGAGTGCCTCTTCACCGTTCTTGCCAAGGTAAGAGGTGAGTGCAAATGTCTCAACACCTTTGCTCACTACTAAATCAACGATGGTATCTCTCTTTACGCGAGTACCTGGTGCAGGATTTGCTGAGATCACAAAACCCTTTGGAATCTTTGCGTTAAAGACCTCGGTAATCTCACCAACCTTCAGTGGTGATTTTGCTAGGAGATTAACTGCAGCCTCAGGAGTCAAACTCAAAAGTTGTGGAATTGTGTAGCGCTCTGCACCCTTTGAAATAACGAGCTTGACTGTGCCACCAAGGGCAATTGAATCCCCTGCAAAGGGATCTGTTGAAATCACTCTATCTTTGGCAACATCCTCATCAAAGCGCTCTTCAATTACTTCCGTCTTTAAACCCAGCCCTGTCAACGTAGCTGTTGCCTGTTCGGTCGTGGCACCAACAACCGATGGAAACTTAACCGATGCGCCAGGCCCAATAAGAACCCACCACGTTGTAATTCCGAGCAGGACAGCCAGAGCGGCTGCGATCGCGCGATTGCGGCGCACTCGCTTACTGACTTTTCTGCGAGCCTTTACCTCGGCGGTGGTCTCTTTTGCAGCAGGTGTTGGCACGGTTAGTGAAATCCTCTCGGTCAATTGAGCAAACTTTCCACGAGATTTCTTCTTCGGCTTCTCCCGCATTGGTGCAATAGGAATATCCAACTCAAGACTCATCTGAGGAGCTGCTGGATTGAGCGCATGTGAGATTGCAAGAAGCTGGCTATGGAAGATCTGACAATCACGGGGACGCTCATCTGGATCCACACTCGTTGCGGCAAAGATCAGATCATCAAGTGCCTCTGGAATCTCTGGGACGAGAGAGCTCATGCGAGGCACTCGTGAATTGACGTGCATAAAGGCGATCTGAATCGGCTCTTCGCCCTCAAATGGTTTTTGGCCGGTAAATATCTCAAAGGCGGTAATTGCAGCAGAGTAGACATCACTTCGTGAATCTGCGATGCCGCGCGAGACTTGTTCAGGGGAGAGGTAAGAGACGCTACCAAGAATCACACTTGACTCTGCAGTCATTGTGCTGCCGATCATCGCACCTTTGGCAAGACCAAAGTCGGTGATCTTTATCCGTCCCTCTTTCGAAACAAGAATATTCTCAGGCTTCACATCGCGATGCACAATACCCAATTTATGCGCTGCACCAAGTGCGCTTAAGACTGGTAGGAGGAATTTGATTCCATCGCCAACAGCAATTGCTCCACGTTCATTGAGGTACTCACGCAGAGTGTGGCCATCTACCAACTCCATCACGATAAAGACTGCAGGGATTCCACTCTGATTCCATCCTTGATCTTGGACGGCAACGATATTGGGATGGCTTAGTGCGGCCGCCGCCTTGGCCTCACGAATAAAGCGTTCAACAAATTGCTCATCCTGTGCCAAGTGAGCGTGCATGATCTTGACTGCAACGCGGCGATCTAGGCGGGTATCGATCGCCTCGTAGATGGTGGCCATTCCACCGGCATCCATCTGGCGCAAGAGCTGATAGCGCCCATCGATGAGATTTCCGGTCAGATCAGACATAGAGCAATTTTAGGTTGAAAGGATGAATTCGCAGCGCTCTTTCGTTCGATCCTTAGCAAAGTGTTGCTCTTGTGTCGCAAGCCACTGCTTCATCTCCGAGGAGATTGTCGATCCATCTCTTTCAATGACGCGTTGAAAACCAATCTGTGGATCTAAATCGAGCCAGAGAGAGGTTGCTAAAGAGTCCTCAATTGCAATCTGCGCACTTGCAACACCTTCAAGAATGAGCAATTCGGTCGACGGGAGAGTTTTTGGAGCGCTAAATTCATTGGCGTGCCAATCAAAGATCGAAAACATCAATGGCTTTCGAGCTTTATGAGATGAAGTCAGCCACGTCAAAGTCTGCGTCAGTTCGCTGCCAAGAGCCTTCTCCCACCCTGGGTAGAGCTCATCCATATGAATCACTGTTGTACTCATATGAGGGGAGAGGGCTAAGGAGATCGTCTGCGCCAGCGTTGTTTTGCCAGCACCTGCCGGCCCATCGATAGCAATGATAGGTTGATCAACACTCGCTGCAATCTCAGTGAGCGCTTCGATAAGTTGCATACCACCGTCTCCAACCAATAATTGCTACGACGGTAAAGACGAGATAGAGCGCTGATGTCAGATAGAGCTCTTGTGAATAGTAGAGAGCGGTGTAGCCGATATTTACAACAAGCCAGAGAATCCACGTCTCATACTTTTCATAGACCATCAAAAGTTGGGCAGAAATCGATCCGAAGAGGAGAATTGCATCGGCATAGGTTGAGGCAGCACCAATGCGATCTAATATCGGTGCCAACGCAAGTGTGGCCAGAATAATTGCAACAACAATATAGATGCGATGGAGATTCTTCAGCGCTCCAGGGATTGCACCTTTCTTACCCCAACCAAACCATCCAGCGATTGCTGCAGCGAAGAAGAAGAGTTGAAGTGCGGCACTTGCATAGAGCTCCCATTGGATAAAGAGAATTCCATAGAGCACGCTACTAAGGGCCCACCATGGCCAGGTGATTCGCTTTCCAGTAATGCCAAGTGATACTCCAATGAAGGAGATAAGGGCTGCAATGATTTCTAGGGTAGACATAACCATTTCCTTTCCACATCCGCATTACCGGACGGGTCTAGCGGTCGATCTCGCTTTGAGATCCTCTCAGCAGCGCTACAAGTAACGCATGTGCTCCCGCGTTTTTATCTTAGCGCACGACGGGCAGAAATTGCCTGCAGATATGCCTTTCCAGCAACACGAACTCTGCGAGCAGTTGATGTCTTGGCTCGCTTGTTAAAGACGTCATATCCAATGGCTTCTACTTCATCGACGATTCCACAGTAGAGCTCACTAGCAGCGCGTATACATGGACGACTTGTTGGATCCAGTAGCTCGATTCCAGCATCTGCCTCTTTCTGCAGTTGGCGGACGCGGGCGATCTGAAACTTGAGGGCGGCGATGATTTCTGGTGTGAGTACTCGGTTGTAGAGCATTTTTTCCGTTACGCCATGGACGGCCAACTCATCCAGTGGCAGATAGATACGGCCACGGTCGAGATCTTCACCCACATCTCGAATGAAGTTAGCTAATTGGAAGGCGACTCCAAGTTTCTTGGCACTTTCATATGCACCATCAGAGAGTGTTCCTAGGATAGGTAGCATCTGCAAACCAATGACGGCTGCAGATCCATATACGTATTCGTATAAGTCATCGAAGGTTGCATATGTCGAAACTGTTAAATCCATCTCCATTGAGTGGAGGAAATCCACAAAGTGTTGGTGGGGGATAGCAAAGCGCGAAACAGTATCCACAAGTGCGGCACCGACTGCGTCATTACTTTTTCCAGTGGCCAGATCTGCAAGCACTCCCGAGCTCCAGGTGCGCAAGACATCAGCCTTTTCTTCTGGAGTCAGAGTTGATGCAAGATCATCAACAATTTCATCGGCATATCGAGCAAAGCCGTAGAGTGCATGGACAAATGGACGCTTAGCAGGTGGCAAGAGAAGAGTTGCTAGGTAGTACGTCTTACCGTGGAGCGAATTGAGTCGTTTGCACTCGGCATAGGATGCGCGCAGGACGGGATCTGTGATCCCTGCTGCATCTAATTCGCTCATTACTTGACGGGTCCAACAATTCGTTCTGCAGCAAGTCGTCCTGAGATGAGAACCATCGGTACACCAACGCCTGGTTGAGTTCCAGAGCCGGCAAAGACGATATTTTCAAAACCAGCTGCAATATTGCGAGGTCTAAATGGGCCTGTCTGGAAGAAGGTGTGCGCACTAGCAAAAGGTGCACCGCGCTCCATTCCCTGCGCCTGCCAATCAAGAGGAGTAGTCATTACTTCGGTTTCGATTCCGGCTTCGAAATCTGTATATCCGCGCTCTTCAAGTGTCTTGATCATCTGATCGCGGTATGGGCCAGCCTGTTTCTTCCAATCAATATCTGCATCCAAGTTAGGGGTTGGATAGAGGATGTAATACGACTCTTTACCGGCAGGTGCCAACGATGGATCATCTTTACTTGGAACCGTAACAAGGACTGATGGATCGGTCATGAGGACCTTCTTATTGATCAGTTCATCAAAGACGCCATCCCAAGACTCTCCGAAGTGAATATTGTGATGGGCAGCATGGTCGTACTTCTTTGAAGATCCAACAAGCAGGGTTGCACATGATGGTGAGTACTTAAGGCGCTTGATGTTCAGTGGCGTCTTACCCAAGAGATCACGCCATACAACAGGCAGATCAGGGTTCATCACAATTGCATCGCACTCGTAGCGCTCACCGGTTGCGGTGGTTACAGCGCGAGCACGTGAATTAACTACCTCAACACCTGTTACCTCTGTGTTGTACTTGAATACAACACCATGCTTTTCAGCAGCTGCAGCAAGTGCTCGTGGAACTGCATGCATTCCTCCCTTAGGGAAGAAGACACCATTTACTGAGTCCATGTATGCAATGACAGCATAGATTGCAAGTGCTTGCTGTGGGCTGACGCCTGCATACATAGCCTGGAATGAGTAGACCTTTTGCAAGCGTGGATCTTTCAGGAATTGATTGACCTTAGGTGCAAGGCGTCTAAATCCGCCGAGCGCGACCAAGCGAGCAAGGTTTGGAGTCAGCAAGTTAAATGGCGAGTCGATATTGCGATCGATAAAGTCATTCATCTCGTACTTATAAAGCTTGGTAACAAAATCTACATATCTGCGATAGCCAAGAGCTTCTTCGGCGCTGACTGTCTTTGCAATCTCAGCCTCCATCTCTTCGGTATTTGCGTGAACATCGATGATGCTGCCATCATGATAGAAAGCGCGATAGAGAGGTTTGACTGGCGTGAGTTCAAGCCAATCCTTCATATCTTCACCGACACATGAGAATGCATCTTGAATCAGTGAGGGCATCGTCAAAACGGTAGGGCCAGTGTCAAATGCATAACCATCTTTATTCAGTAATCCATTGCGACCTCCAGGAACACCGGCACGTTCAAGAACAGTTACCTTGCGTCCAGCACCTGCCAGGCGAAGCGCAGCGCTCAGTCCTGCAAGACCTGCGCCGACAATGACGACGTGATCTGTTGGACCTTTAATTTGTGCGACCATGACAGCTCCTAGCTCTTACGCGCCGTTGCACTTGCTGCAAGGGCGGCCAATAGTTCGTGTGACTCTGGTGCGATTTCCCGGGATCGAGAAGCGCTCAGTGCATCGAATGTGAGTTTTTCAATAAGACCTTCAACGCTTTCAACAGCGCCGCTTTCGAGAATGATCGCCCTCAACTCTTCAATAGTCTCAAGAGAGAGATCAGCCTTGCCAAGATTGTCTGTGAGTTCGGCGCGTCCGGCATCTGTGGTGCGCTCCATCGCCATAGCCATCAAGACGGTGCGCTTTCCTTCACGCAGATCATCGCCGGCCGGTTTTCCAGTAACTGCAGGATCTCCAAAGATTCCCAAGAGATCATCGCGCAACTGGAATGCTTCGCCAAGGGGGAGACCGTACTCAGAGAGTCTCCACATCAATGGCTGTCGAACCGAAGCATCACGTTCTGCAATTGCAGCCCCAAGATGAAGCGGACGTTCAATACTGTACTTTCCTGATTTAAAGCGGGCGATGCGTAGTGATCGCTCAACGTTATAACTCTTTTCGCCTGCTTCACGGACATCAAGATATTGACCTGCCATCAGTTCGATACGCATCTCATCATGAACACCGAGCGCATCCAAAAGTTGATCAGATGAGATTCCAGATGTATGGAGCATATGATCGGATTGAACAAGGGCGAGATCGCCGAGCAAGATGGCAGCAGCTGCGCCAAATTGTTCAGATAATCCAGCAAGGGCCTGCTCTTGATGAAGATTTTCAAAGCGACGATGCATCGCAGGCTTGCCACGACGGGTATCTGAAGCATCCATCAAATCATCATGAATAAGCGCACATGCTTGCAAGAATTCAAGACTCGCAAAGGCTTTAATCTCATTGGGGCCAACAGCTTTGCCCGCAGCAACATGTCCAGCGTAAGCAAAGAGTGGACGAAGGCGTTTTCCACCATCGAGGATAAATTCTTCGAGTCCATCACAGACTGGGGCTAACTGCGAGCCGATAGTCGTCAGATGAGATCGAGCCTCGGCCAAGTAGGCTGCTAACGCCGCCTGCACTTGTTCACGTACGGATACGAGCTCATCCATTACCTGGCTATTCACGAGGGCAACGGTACCCTGACCGCGTGGAGATGCGACTCGAAAAGCGGATGTACTCATTTGAGTTCTTCCCGCCGAAAGATCTCGCAGGGGAAGAGCGCCTCTGGCAGGCACTTTCATCACTTGCCACATTGAGCCCTGATTTTGTCGCTGTGACATATGGAGCAGGTGGCGGAACGCGCGATCGAACGATTCGCATCACATCTGAGATTACCGCTCGCACCAAGATTCCTACGGTGGCACATTTAACATGTGTTGGATCAACGCGTGATGAACTGATCGACATTCTTACTCGTTATAAAGAGTCAGGCATCAAAAGCATCTTGGCTCTTCGTGGCGATCCGGTCGGGGGACCACGTGCACCATGGACACCTGTTGAAGGTGGATTGACTCATGCAGATGAGTTGATCTCTCTAGCTCGAGAGCAGGGAGGTTTCACAATTGGCGTTGCAGCCTTTCCTGATGGCCACCCGAATTCAGGCGGAGATTTCAATAAAGATGTTGATGTTCTGCTTCGCAAAGAAGAACTCGGAGCATCTTTTGCAACAACACAATTTTTCTTTGAGGTAGATAAGTG
>JACCDV010424763.1_pt1 | contig 19682 bp, 9 predicted proteins | sample 7446131 | NCBI WGS metagenome assembly JACCDV01 (sample SAMN15323448, study PRJNA562643) | freshwater metagenome | isolation source: river surface water | place: USA:Blue River Watershed | collected 2017-08-17 | reverse complement strand
TACCTCACCAACTAGCTAATCAAGCGCAGGCTCCTCTCAAAGCGGATTGCTCCTTTCAAATTACTTCATATGGGGTATTAGCTAAGATTTCTCCTAGTTGTCCCCCTCTTTGAGGCAGATTCCTACGTGTTACTCACCCGTCCGCCACTGCTTCCGAAGAAGCCGTTCGACTTGCATGTATAAGGCATACCGTCAGCGTTAGTCCTGAGCCAGGATCAAACTCTCCATGACATATAGAAATCACAATGTGATCTCTATCAAAAGAAATTCTTTCTGGCCTACTTGGATTTTTTACTAAACTAAAAAAATTGCGGGCAGTACTATTCAGTTTTCAGTCTACAGTTTCGGGCTCGGTCGCCCTGCTCAAGAAGACTTTTCTCAAGCGGATTTCAATACTAGCAAGGCCTATGCGGATAAAGATAGGCCCCTTGGATTAGATTTCGTAAAGGTTTTAGTATTGGATGAAAGGATGTAATACAAGTTATTCGGATACCGTCCAGGCTGTATGCAAAAACACTTTACCTGGATATTTCTTCGACGACGGGTATAGAAATCCAGTAGGAGGGCTCACGTCAAACTTCTTTGGTTATGTCGCTGTATCTGAACTTCTTCCTCAGCTAGAGCCGCAACTTCGAATTCAGAACCAGGTCTAACAATATAAGGGACTTTATACTTAAGTAAAAATCGTTCAAGATCAGACGGAGAGCTAAACCTGGAAAGATGATGAAGCATCTCAGCCGAAGGATCAGGATCTAAAAGTTGCAGAGCAACTGCCTGGAAATATATAGCAAAAGAAGCTAAAGCTGGTTTATCTTTGCGTAACATTTTGCTAGCTTCTTTGATTACATCTTCTCTGTCCAGTTCTTTGCCTCTTTTGAGCTTAGGTCTCAGATTGCGTTCTACCTTAGCCAAGTAACCATCCTGCTCATCCAACATGCTGACAGGTTCTTCTCCTGGTGCAAAATATGTTTTTTGTAAACCTTTTAGATACTTATCAATCAAAGCATCAAGCTCATAATCACCAGAACCACACAGTAGTTGAGGTTTCTGGCGCGATTGTACTGGCTGCGAGCTTAAATGCTTTAGGAATTGAAGCTTCACCGCACCTACAGGCGGTATTGGTGGGCTGGATTCAGCATGAATTCGTGTCTTGAGATCATTAATATCTATTTGACGTGCATAGAAGTTGGCAAGAGTAGTAATCGCATTCAACGAGTGGGTCGTTGCTGCAATTAATTGTTCTAATAATGGTTGAGCTTCGGGTTTTAGTGACTCCTTCAAATCAGCAGACTGTAAAGGTTCGAGAATTCCTCTGCTTTTATCAGCTATCCGGACTTCATCAATGTGCTTAGTGCGCACAGCCTGCACCGCAGCCTCAGCAGTTTTTACGGCATCTGCATTCACTGTGTTCCAAGCGATACTTGCAAGTCTAGCTCGTGCCTTGGTTAGCACAGCTTCAGCAGCAGCTAACTCATCAGTAAAACATCCTTCTCCCTTCAGTCTTACAATATCTCTTTCTAGTATTTTTTTGTTTATTCCTTCTAGAGTCACTCCCATATAGTTATGGACATCATCACCAGTACCACTCATAAGATCATGAAGTTTATGAAGCCCAAAAGTTTGAGCTGACAATAATTCATTGACAAGATAGAACTGGTTGTGTGTCACCGGATCATTCCCCTTAAGAAGCTCTTTTCTCAAAAATTTAGCATTAAGTCCTTTATCAATAGATATATTGAACAATGTGAGATTATTCTCAAGCCGTTCAAGAAAATTTGCCTGACGCACTGCAGCAACATCACTAGCAGTGCATAGAATTCCATCCATGTCACAAGGCTTTGTTTGTCCACTCAGCATCTTCCGAGCAAGCCTTGCGGCAGCTCGCTCCGATGTTTCTTCTTGCGCTATTAAATCATCACCTTCTCGCGAAAAATTACCAAACTCAGTATATAAATATTTAAAAGCGAATTCTAAAACATAACCAAGTCGTCCGAGTTGAGTAAAATCACGGTTCAAAGTTATACTGCGAATAGTTTGATCAAACCATTTCATTAGCTCAGGGAAATTAACCGTATAATCTGACCTAGTCACCGCAGGATTGGACTCACAGAGCAAAGCTAGTTTGTCAACAATTTCAGAACTTTTCACTTTCTCTTTTGTCAATTTCTTTTCATCAAAAGCACTAGCTATATGTAATCGGACTCTATGCTTTCGCGGATGTGCTGCAAGTTCAGCCTCTGTTATAGTCGGACCAAGTTTAAGCTCAGCATTTCTGAGAGTCTCATCATCCCAGGGCATAGCTCCTGGTTGATTAATTGCCGGTGCATTTCTTAATGCATTAGCTACTACTCCAAGTTTTTTCCTTGGCGTATACTGATCCAAAGCACTATATATTTCGAGTAGTCGACCCCATGATGACATACGAATTAGCTTATTATCCTAACACGTATTAGCTATATATTGCGGTTTACTATATCTAGAAAAGCTTGCAGATAAAGGTTTACTCGGGAATAAATTATAATAATATTACAATTTAGTGAAGTTTAGGCTTCACGTATTATTTAATGATTCGTGTTACTAGTTTAGCTAGGGGTTAAATCTTTGATTCTATATAGCCTAGATATTTAGCAACTGGCCAGTAGATAGAATAAATTACACCCAATGTCGCAAAAAGCATCAGTAATTCTGGCACTGCGTTTAGTGCTGTGAAGATGCTGATGAGCAGGGCTTGCTCGCCTATATTAAATCTGAGAATTGGGATGTATTTGTAAACTAGTTTACCTAATTCTAATATAGGTTTAAGTGGATTGGATTGCCGCGTCGAGCTAACGCTCTCCTCGCAATGACGATGCGATTCAAGTTTCATGTCTTGATTCACATAGTAATCAATTAGAAAAATTGTGAAGCTCGCGATCATTGCTAGCGGCCAGATTATCCAAGTCTCATATGTCGCGCCCCATTTAGTTATGAAAGTCTCTCCGTGAGATAGATAGAAGCCAAGCGCGAGCGCGAAGAAATATAAAAAATCTTTAACGCGATCACTGATACGATCAAGCCAAGCACCGAGCTTAGAGAATTGCTGGCGGTAACGCGCCAGCTGACCGTCCATACAATCAACGATAAAAGATAGTTGTACGAGAATTGCGCCAGTAATGTAAGCGCCTGTGCAAAAACAATAAGCAGCGATGATACCGATAATAAAAGATGTAATAGTAATTAGGTTCGGTGTGATCCACTGAATATCAGCAATGGGCTCTAATAGACGATTCGCTATCGGACCAGAAAATATAGACGCCCACCAACCGTCACGGGTTTTTATGGCGGAGCGAAGTTTCTGGATATCGGGCATAGTTATAAGTTTAGGACTAATTTAAAGTCAAACTTTAAATTAGCCTCTCACATTTAAAGAAAAGGCTCTACTAAAGGCTTTTTTGATTGCAACATTATTATAATACATAGACCCAAGGCTTCTGGGCTTAAAATTATATAGATGCAATTCACCGTCCAAGTCCCCGCCAGCACTTCTAACCTCGGTCCAGGTTTTGATACCTTGGGTTTGGCGCTTAGTCTTTATAACAACTATAGCTTCGATACCGATGCCAAGTCAGATTTAATCTACACCTCCAACCTCAGCGAAGAACACGTCGAATACAACAAAGAAAATCTAGTCTATAGAGCTTTCGATTATTTATTCAAAAAAGAGAAGTTAGCAACTCCGCCTATTAAGATACATTTCGAAGCGGGGATTCCTGTTACTGGTGGTTTCGGTTCTAGCAGTACAGCGATAGTAGCGGGATTGATGGCAGCAGCGAAGATTATCGAAGCTGGTGGCGGTTCGCATTATACGCGCGAGCAGATCTTGAAGATCGGCACTCAGCTCGACGGGCACCCGGACAATATCACGCCAGCGATTATTGGTGGCTTCGTGGTTTGTGTCTATGCCGGTCAGCAATTGAGTTACATTAAGCTGCCTTGGAATCAGGATTTGTTTTTCGTAGCAGTTACGCCTAATTTCAAAACACCAACAGCACAAGCGCGTGCGATATTACCAGCTAAGGTAAATTATCAAGATGCTGTTTTTAATATTGGTTATAGTTCTCTCTTGGTTGCTGCTGTCGCGACTAAAAACACTGAGGTCTTGAAAAAAACATTCAAGGATAAATTACACCAAGAAAACCGCGCGACACTAGTGCCGGGCATGCAATATGTACTCGATACTGGACTTGAAGCTGGCGCAGTAGGAACTATGTTATCGGGAGCTGGTTCGACATTAATCGCTGTAGTAGATAATCAAGCAACAGCAGAGGCGGTGGGTGCTGCGATGCAGACTGCGTGGTTGCAGAGTGCTGGTATTAAAGCTGAATATCGCTTCCTAAGAGCGGTTGATGAGGGTGCGAAGGTAATTTAAGCTAACTTCCTCTTTAACCAAGCCAAGAAACCTGTTCCATTATTGTTAGTTGTTTGATCACTTGAAGAACTAGTAGCACCTTTAACTACCAAATGATCTGATGTAGATTTTGCAGCAAGCTCTGGACTAGGTAATTTATCAAAGAAAGCTTTTATAGCTGCTAGCGTAGGAGCTGTAGCCTGAACAACAGTATCTGCTTTGAGTTTAGCTGCATCATAAGTAACAGCTTGAGCAGTAGCAGTAATAGATATAGGAGCAGCATTAGCAACAGTATTAACCATTGCATTAGTAGAAGCTGTTACTGTATTAGCTGCATCAGCAAAGATACCACTATCTCTATTACTTACAGCAACAACCTTGGTCTTCTCATCACAAGTCACTATGCCTGATTGAATAGAACTTGGTTTGGCAGGATCTGTGCTCATTACTGTATAAGACATGGTCTGCTCTACAGACTTAGCTATGCTCGGTTCAATTTTATAGTTAGTATTCTCAACAGCCTTATTCGTAGCGGCTACTAGTAAATCATACTGATCCCTAGTCAATATAGTTCCAGCTTTAAGTAGAGCTACTCTCTTAGTTCCATCTTTGGCAGTCTCAGTTATAGTAAGATCTTGCAGTACTCTGGTTGTAGCTACTGATACCATCTTGTCAGTATCTTTTAGAGCCATGAATAAAATCTGCTCATGAGTAGCTGTACTACGTCTCAATTCATCTCTTAAAGTAGGTGAGAGTTTAGCGATAAATTCATTAGCTAAAGTATCTAATAATTTAGAGTCATATTTCCCATGGCGTACTACTAATGATTGATCTTTAACATGATCAAAATCTAGAACCGGTAGAGAAGTGATACTAACTGTATTCTTAGCACCTGACTGACCAAGATATGCTTCTTTATGATTTGCTGTACTTAGTGATACTTTGAATTTATCAAGCAAAGCTTCAGGTGCTTGATTCTGCTCAGCAGCAAAATCTTTAAGTGACAAGAACCTATGAGCTAGATCCAAACCTAAGCGTCCAGTGAATAAAGACTCCATTTTAGTTTGATCTTCAGCAGTAGCACCAGTTAGCGGCAATTTTGCTAGAGCTACTGACTCTAAGCGCATACCACCAGGGGCCGTTGGATCTGGGATTTGCATTGCAATGTAAGTAGAAGCCGCTAAGTGAGCAGGGACTATGACTTTATTGATAGGAGCTGCGGACTGCAGTAAATTTCCTATTTCTAAAACCAGCTCAGTACCATGACGATTAATTCTAAGTACTGAATTAACGTCAGCGCTGCCAAAAGTTGCTTGCGGTAAAAGTACAGTACCCCTAGCCACAGTTCTTACTGTACTAGCTGAACCATCGCTAACTACTTGTATAACCTCTCCATTAAAGGGTTTGGCGCTATTAACTGCTTCAGCGAATTCTTTAATTTGAGCTTCACCTAACTTAGGATTAAGATTAATTGATAAACCTTGAAAGTATGCTGGGATAGTAGACTGACTAAGTGCTTTCTTAACTGCTTCGGGATTTTCAAATAGTTTTGCCAATTTAGGATCTTTAGCAAGCAGTTCTTGTACTTTAGCTGTAGTATCAGCAGCAACTAAACCTTTCTTCATATCAGGATTTAAAGCAGCTAAAGCTGGACTTAAAGCTCCTCCAGCGGCTATGGCTTTATCGACAGCTGATTCGTTTTTTGCACCAGCCAGGTCTTGCATTAACTTGTTTATATCGGGAGTATTTGCTGCCAATTGCGCAGCTTGATCACGAGCAGCAGTAGTTGTGACAGTATTAGCTGGATCTTGAATAACTCTTGCACCAGCGGTATTGCTACCAGTGTTACCAAAACCTAATTGCTGTAAAAAACTAGGCGTTGTAGTTGAAGTGGCAGTACCAACCATTAGTTCCGCCCCCTCTTATTAAACTCTCCCCTCGAAGTTCGCATAAAAATCCTCTTCTCCGTTAGGTTTATCTGAATTTTGCAGTCCCAGATCAACCAAAGACCATAATATCACAATACATATTAGAAATGCAAGGGGGAATTGCCATTCTCGTATAAAATAGGATTCTGCGGTCATTTTGACTAGCAATATTAATGCAAGCCAAGCAAATTCTTAAAACCCTAACCCTAGTACTCTGCCTTAGCGCATATATGAGTACTGGTGCCCTAGCTTTGCCTAAGGCTGAAGAACCAGCGGCCGTTAAGGAAGAAGAATATCCTGATATTCCGCCTAAGATTCTTTACGATAGAGTTTGGAAATTACTAAAGAACGATTACGTCGATCAGACTTTTAATCACCAAGACTGGGAAATCTGGCGCCATCGTTATGATGATCATTTATTAAGTCGTGATGATGCTACTAAAGCTATAGAAACTATGACTGCAAGCCTCGGTGATAGATATACTCGCTATCTAGATCGCAAGGCTTTCGAAGAAGAGAAAGAATCTATAGAAGCTGAATTGACTGGTGTTGGTATTCAAATCGGGCTTGATAAATCTCAGCGCGTAGTAATTATTGCGCCGATAGAAGGTACACCGGGTTCTAAAGCTGACCTAAGACCTAATGACCTTATCCAAGAAATTGATGGCAAGAATACTTCTGGTCTATCAATTGAAGAAGCCGCCAAACGCATTCGTGGACCAGTGGATAGCAGTGTGACCCTTACTATTAAACGCGCTGATGAGAAGAAATTTAAAGTCACAATAGTGCGCGCAAAAATACCTATAAAATCTATTCCTGATGGACAAGCTAAAGTGATTTTCGATGATATCGGCTATATCAGGTTAAGTACTTTTATTTCTAAAGATACAGTGCAAGAACTGATCGATGCGATGTCAACTTTAGATCCTTTGAGTAAAGGTTATATTATCGACTTACGTAATAATCCTGGTGGACTCTTGAATAACGCCATGATTATCTCAGACATGTTCTTGGGTGATGCGGTGATAGTGAGCACTGTCAATAAAGACGATTATGTAAGCTCTTACACTTCACGCGCCTCTGTTACTTGCGACAAACCAATAGTTCTATTAATTAACAGTAATAGCGCTAGTGCTAGTGAGATTTTTAGTGGAGCGCTAAGGGACAATGGTAGAGCGGATCTGGTGGGGATGAAGTCCTACGGTAAAGGTCTAGTACAAGCGATCAATAAGCTTGGTGATGGTAGTGGTATCAACGTTACTATCGCAAGATACCTGACGCCGAACAAAACTGATATCAATAAAAAAGGTATCAAACCAGACTACGAAGTTAAACTGAAAAAAATCGATTATGAAGAAGGGCGCGCGCCATGGTTCTTTGATCCTAATGTGCCGTTCGGAACGCGTAAGCCAGAAGACGGACAAGATAGACAGTTGATGAAAGCCGTTGAAGTGATCAAGGCTAAATACCCTGAAACCGCTAAGCCGCTACCAGAAGAGCTTGTGACCAAAATAGCAGATTTAGACAAGAAGTTAGAAGAAGCGAAGGCTAAGGCGAAAGCGAAGAAAGATAAGGAAAAGGCGGCTAAATAGTCTTACGGAAGTTGCGGCGCGAGATTTAATCCCGTAGTCTCAGGATACCCCATAATAATATTCATATTCTGCAAAGCCTGTCCAGCAGCGCCTTTGATTAGATTGTCGATCACAGTGGTAACAGTGATTTGGTTATTGCGTTTGTCTAATTCTATCTGCACTAATGCGCGGTTAGTGCCCACCACCCATTTAGTTTGCGGTTGAATGCCTGCGGCTAGTAATTCTACGAAAGCTTCTTTAGCGTAAGCTTGATTAAAGATTTTACGTAGAGATTCTATACTAGTTTTGGAATTAAGGCGTATATAACAAGTAGCTAATAGTCCTCTAGTCATAGGTATTAGATGTGGAGTAAAACTTATAGTGAGGTCTCGCTTGGTTAATTCTGACCAGAACGCTTCAAGCTCAGGAACATGTCTGTGTTGACCAGCTACTTTATAAGCAGCGATGCTTTCGTTGATCTCACTATAAAGCTGTTCAGTAGCGGCTTTGCGCCCAGCACCGCTGGTGCCAGATTTAGCGTCGATAATAATAGAATCTAGATCTAGTTTAATTTTGCCTTGCTTGTGGGCTTGCAGTAGAGGAGTGATGGCAAGAATACTAGCAGTGGTGTAACAACCAGGATTAGCAATCACAGCTTTAGTCTTAGCGATCTCGGCGCGTTTAAATTCAGCAAGAGCATAGATAGATTTAGCATTAAGGTTAATATCCTTGCGCTTGAAGCCATAGGCTTTCTCATAAGTTTTAAGATCACGCAGCCGGTAATCAGCGCTGAGGTCTATAACTTTAATGCCAGCTTTAATAAGAGCTGGAGCAAACTTATGAGCGACACCATTAGGTGTAGCAAAAAACACTAGGTCTGATTTGGCGAGGAGTTTAAGACTGGGTTTGGCGCAAGTGTGGTCTAGAAGACCAGTAAAGGCAGGGTAGACATCAGAAAACTTGCGCCCGGCGTAGTTCTCACTAATTAGACTTTGAATTTCTACTTTCTCATGCCCTAGTAGTAATTCGACAAGCACCAGACCAGTATATCCAGTGGCTCCGACTACGGCGACTTTGAGTTTTTTGGGCGGCATACGTATATTATAGGATAAGTGAAGAACCGCAAAGCCCTCTGGTCCCTAAGAATCGCCCACCTCTGCAATGATCTCTATGCAGAATTCATGCCGACTATTATGCCTTTGCTGATTCGCAAGTTCGGATTGACTTTAAGCTTGGCTGGTTTATACGGAAATTTTATTGCTTTACTAAGTTCTTTTTTGCAACCACTATTTGGTGTAATCTCTGATCGCAAGCAAACTAGGTTCTTCGCGATTATGGGTCCCTTCCTACTTGGTCTAAGTGTTAGCTCAGTAGGCTTTATTACTGCAGCTTGGCAAATCATGCCGCTATTAGTATTAGGAGCTATTGGTACAGCAAGTTTTCACCCGCCAGCTACTGGACTGACTGGGCATTTCAGCATGCACGGAGAGAAGCACGAATACTCGATTTCAATGTTTGTGATCGCTGGCACTATAGGAGCTTCCTTAAGTCCATTGCTAGTCTATATGCTCACTGGCACAGAGCAGGATATAAGTAAGTTGATTTGGGCTCTACCCCTCGGGCTAATCGGTAGCCTGGCTGTGGCACTAGGCGTACCTAGTATCAGTGCTGAGCAAAAAGAGCCACGCAAATTCAGATTACGTAAATGGCGTAGTAGATTGCAACCACTACTTAAACTAATGTTATTAGTGATTTTTAGATCAGCTGTTGTAATGGCGTTTTTGACTTTTTTACCAGAGTTCTTTTATCGCATTCAAGAAAGTCATGGCAAGCAGGATCTTCTACTCGGCGCTATTAGTATTTTTCTTTTTACTGGTTCGGGATCTATAGGTGGAGTGCTTGGTGGTGTTTTGAGTAAACGATATAGTACTTACTCAGTCATATTATCCAGTTTTATATTATCCTTGCCCTTGATTTGGTTTTTCTTTATTAGCAACTCACTCTGGCTCTTGGTGCCGATAGGTCTTATTATCAATCTTAGTCAAGCATTAACTATTAGTCTTGCCCAAAGGCTGATTCCCGAAAATTCTGCAACAGTTAGCAGTCTAATCATGGGATTTGGCTGGGGTTTTGCTATATTATTAATGCCCCTACTTGGTTATTTCGGCGATATGTTAGGACTTAATTTGGCTTTGCAGTACCATTCAATATTATTTGCAGCTTTAGCTGCCGTTGTTAGCTTCTCTCTGAAGTCAGATTTTGCTCGTAAGAAGTTATTTGCCTTAGTACTTATCCTTACATTTATTATTAGTTTGCCGGCGTCCGCTGCCAAACATGCGCAAATCACTGGCGCTACAGTTAACGCTGGTTCATTGGTTTTAAACCACGATAGTAAAGTAGATCTTCAGTTCAAAAAAACTACTATGGCTACACCAGCTAGGGTTATTTTTGACATACTAAGCTCAAATCTAGTTGGTAAAAGCCCGCAGATATTCGCTAATCCAGCAACAAACATAAAAGAAGTTAGAGTAGCTCAGTTCTCACCATCGACAGTGCGAGTAGTTATAGAAGCTACTAGTGCAGCGGCTTTACAAGGGGTACGCATAGAGAATCTCGGGCAAAGCTTATATTTCAGGTTCAATCCAGAAGACGCTAATATCCAAGACATTAGTTTAAATGCTACTGGAGATTTAATAGTAAAAGCCAGCGCTCCTATTAATACTAGGTTCGTAAAGGAAGGTGCACCAAGTAGATTAATAGTAGATATAGTTGGCGCGACAATCAATGATCCAGCAATTAAAAAACTCTTCGATAATGCTGGTGAACAAATTAAGGTAGCGCAATTAGATAAAACAACAGTAAGAATAGTGTTTATCGGTGCTGACAGTATTGGGCGCAGCATTAAGCTAAGTGACGATCAAAAACAATTAATAGTCAACGCCAAAGCTGCCAGTCTTGAAGCCAAGCCCGGTGTCGATAAGGCTTATACTCTATCCCTCGTTAACCAAACTGAATACGAATCTAATTTCATCATCAGATCAACTAAGGATATAACTTATAAATTTCTCAAATTACATAACCCAGAGCGTATGGTTCTAGATCTTTATGGCATTGCTTATGATGCCAAGCAAGTTGCTTCTAGCTTCGTTAAAACCGGGCAGGTAACAGATGTGCGCTTCGGTATTGCTACACTCGGTCGTCCAGTAACAAGAATAGTACTAGATCTTAGTGAAGAAGGACTAATCGAAGAGTTTAAAGCTGGTGCTAATAATAAAGAATTATTATTGCGTGTCTATAAAATTAGTCCTGATAAAGCGAAGGATGGTGGCGAAGTACCTAAAGCTAATAAAGCTCAAGGAGCTAAAGTCGTTGTCGATGCTGGTCACGGTGGTTATGATCCTGGTGCTATCTATGATGATAGGCAAGAAAAAGACATTACTCTACAGATCTCACGTAAAGTGAAACAGTATCTTGAAGAAGCTGGTGTAACCGTTTATATGACTAGATCAGAGGATAGATTCGTTGCGCTTGCTGAGCGCGTAGAAGTTTCTAACACTATAGAACCAGATGCTTTTGTTTCTATACATGCTAACGCTCTGCCAACCAACCCGCATATGGAAGGTCTGCAAACTTATTACACTCATAGCAAAAGTAAAAAACTAGCTTTATCAGTTCATCAACAATTATTAGATGATGTTAAGATGCCTGATCAACGAGTGCGCACTGCCAATTTTTGGGTTTGCAAACATAGTGGAGCACCGGCAATACTCATAGAAACTGGTTTTATGACCTGCGCTAAAGAGCGTCGCAGATTAGTAGATGATAACTATCAAACCGAATTGGCCAAAGCGATTGCGCGTGGAGTCATTAAATATCTCGAAGAATGAAAATAGGTTTCTATGATTCTGGTTTAGGTGGCTTGTCGGTATTACAGGAATTCCTGAAGCGTTACGGTAGTTCGCACAGTTATATCTATCTAGGTGACTCGGCTAGAGCTCCTTACGGCACTAAAGCTCGCGATGAATTAATTAGTTGTGTTTATCAGATTTTAGATTTTATGCGAGAGCGTAAAGTAGATTTGGTGGTTTCTGCTTGCAACACTAGTTCGATGTATCTTGATGCGATGAATCTTAGTACTTATAATTTTCAAGTTCTCAGTTTATTTGAAGCGATGAAAAAATATTTCTTAACTGCTAATGTGAGTGAAGCAACATTACTAGCAACGCCGACCACCATTGCTTCTCAGCGTTACAAAGAATGGAATTGTTCTATCACTCCAATAGCTTGCCCAGATTTAGTTCCATTAGTTGAAGCTGGGGATTTAGTTGCGGCGCGGGCACGTTTCGCTGAATATCTCTCTGAGGTTCAGACTAAACATGTAATTATCGGCTGTACTCATTATTCATTTTTAGTGCCTAGTAATTCGGATTTGTTGTTTATAGATCCGGCAAAAATAATTACTGAGCAAACTGGAGATTGCTTCGCCCCTACGGAACTCGCAATAACAGGTGATGTAGAAATTTATTGTACTGGAAACGCGCAAGTATTCAGCACTATAGCGCAAGAACTACTGGGTTCTGCTTATACTTGCCAGCAAGTGAAAATCAACTAAATCAAACTGACTGCTGCTCCATCAAATGGAGAGCGTAATAACATTAACCCAGAATGAATATCATCACCCAAAGAGTGAATGTCTTGTACAAATTGACTACGTGCAGTATCACCAGTTCTAAGTAAATCAAAAGACTCAACTAGGTCTAAATTGAAGCTTAAGCTATTACGATTTAGCTGCGCTGGATTAGTGATATTAAGTTTCAAAGTCAAAGGACCTAAATCTCTCTGCAATAACTTCTTTTTCAACTCGTCTAATTTAGAGAGATTAGTCTTAACAGCTTCTGTCGGCAATAAATTGTTCGGCTCGTGAGCTTTAAAGTTGAACTCCAGTCGAGTGTTTGCATTAATTTCTTCAAGCTCACCTAGACTAATAAGTTCAGAAGCGAATGCAGGGTTAAACCCTAGAAAAACTAGTGTTAGTATTGCTGCTTTTGCTAGTCGTAAGACGTACATACTAGTTATATACCCATATTTAATTAAGGCCTAACGACGCCTAAAAGACCCGTAATACAGCGGGTTTTCAGCTATTTGTATCACTAGTTGTGGCTAGGCTAGGTGGACTGCAGATTAAAGCATTTTAAGCAGGCCGGTAAATCTAGGCTTTTTGGTGGAGTAGCCGGCCCCTAATTATTTGGGCTGACTGTATATGGGCAGAGTACGGAAAATGAACAAATCTCCAAAACAATTATTGTTCATATCATTGATATTACTTGCAGGTGGTTTAGCCATACCTGCGGCCGCAATTCTACAGGATTCTATTTCCATAATGGATACAAGCGATGGATCAGCTGATGGTTTAAAAGTTGATTTATCAAACGCAGCAAACGGTTTCATGGTTGTCAACGGAAGTCCAGCGACATCTGCGAACAACACACCTGGTGGTGGTTTAATTTTATTCGATGCAAGTGCTGCTAATCTCACTGGCTTAGTTAACAACGGTGGTGTACTACAAGTACAAGACAACGGTGGCACACTTACTTCAATTCGTTTAATCAACGATGGAGTGTTTAACGAAGATGGAGCTGATCAAGATTTCAGAGTTGAGTCTGATACTAACACTCATGCTTTATTCGTTGACGCTTCACAAAACAATATCGGTATCAAAACATCAAGCCCTAACGCTTCTGCCGCATTAGATGTTAACGGCACAGTAATGGCCGATGACTTAACTGTCAGTAATGATGTAACTGTTGGTGGAAGTATAACCGTAACTGGTACTTCTAGTTTCGCTAATATCTCTACTCCAGGAAATCTTCATGCTGGTGGCAACGGAACTATCAACGGTACTCTAGCTGTTACTGGAGCAACAACACTAGCTGGTTTATCGGCAAGCACACTATCTACTTCAGGTGCTGCGACTCTTAATTCTGCTTCTATTACTAATAATGCTACAGTTGGCGGGACACTAGGAGTAACTGGTGCTGCTACATTCTCTAATAAAATACTTTCTTCTAGTTATATCAACGGTACTGCTTTAACTACTACTGGTGATGTTACTGTTGGTGATGACTTAATCGCTACTGGTAGTGTTAACGGTGCTAGCTTAGCTGTCACTGGTGCAGCAACAGTAGGTGGTGCTTTATCAGTTACTGGAACTTCTACTCAAACAGGTGCTGCGAGCTTCGGGGACAAAGTACTTGTTAGTAGTTACATTAATGGTTCTGCGTTAAATGTAACTGGTGACGTGACTGTTGGTGATGATTTAATCGCTACTGGTAGTGTTAATGGTGCAACTTTAGGTATTACAGGTGCTGCGACCGTAGGTGGCACGCTTGGAGTAACTGGAGCAACTACTCTTGCTAGTACTTTATCTACTGGTGGACTAGCGACTCTAAATTCTGCTTCTATTACTAACAATGCTGCTGTGGGTGGAACACTTGGAGTAACAGGTGCTACTACTCTTGCTAGTACTTTATCTACTGGCGGACTGGCGACTCTTAATTCTGCTAGCGTGACTAATAATGCTGCTGTTGGTGGCAACTTAGCTGTTACTGGTACATCTTCTCAAACCGGAGCTGCTAGCTTCGGCAATAAAGTGTTGGTTACTAGCTATATTAACGGTTCTGCTTTAACTACTACAGGTGATATTACTGTCGGTGATGATCTTCTTGTTACTGGTAATATCAATGGTGCTGATTTAGTAATCACTAACAATGGTAGTTTTGCTGATGACTTAACCGTAGGTGACGATTTAGTAGTCACAGATAATTTAAGTGTACTTGGAACTCTTGCATATACTGGAGCTATTAGTACCTCAGGTAACATGCATATCGGCGGTAACTTCGATGCCAATGGTACTTTCTTAGTCAATGGTGCTGCAACTATAGCTAATACTTTAGATACTGGTAGTACTACTATTACTGGAACTTTATCTACTTCTGGTGCTGCGACTCTTAACTCTGCTTCTATTACTAACAATGCTGCAGTTGGTGGTAACTTAGCTGTTACCGGTACTTCTTCTCAAACTGGTGCTGCTTCATTCGGCAATAAAGTTCTAGTCACTAGCTATATCAACGGTTCAGCTTTAACTACTACTGGTGATGTTACTGTTGGTGATGACTTACTTGCTACTGGCAGTGTTAATGGTGCTAGCTTAACTGTTAGCGGTGCGGCAACTGTAGGTGGCAACTTAGCTGTAACTGGTACTTCTACTCAAACTGGCGCAGCTTCATTCGGCAATAAAGTTCTAGTTACTAGCTATATAAATGGTTCAGCCTTAACTACCACTGGTGATGTTACGGTTGGTGATGATATTTTAGTTACCGACAATATTAACGGTGCTGATTTAGCAATTTCTGCAACAGCAACTATCGGTTCTACTTTAGGGGTAACTGGTGCTACTACTTTAGGAAGCACTTTATCTACTGCTGGACTAGCGACTCTTAATTCTGCTAGCGTGACTAATAACGCTGCTGTTGGTGGTAACTTATCAGTTACCGGTACTTCTACTCAAACTGGTGCTGCTAGCTTCGGGGACAAGGTACTTGTTAGTAGTTATATTAATGGTTCTGCTTTAACTACCACTGGTGATGTTACTGTTGGTGACGACTTACTTGCTACTGGCAGTGTTAATGGTGCTAGTTTAACTGTAAGTGGCGCCGCTACCGTAGGTGGTGCTTTAGCAGTTACAGGAACTTCTACTCAAACTGGCGCAGCTTCATTCGGCAATAAAGTGCTCGTTACTAGCTATATCAACGGCTCTGCGTTAACTACAACAGGTGATGTTATAGTAGGTGACGATATCCTAGTGACAGGAAACATCAATGGTGCTGATTTAGTTATCACTAATAACGGTAGTTTTGCTGATGATTTAACTGTTGGTGACGATTTAACTGTTACTGGTGACGCGAGCTTCATCTCAGGAGTTAGCACTCCAGGCAATATCCATGCTGGTGGTAACGCTGATTTCAACGGTTCACTAGCTGTAACTGGAGCAACTACTTTATCTAGTACTTTAGCTGCTGGTGCAACTACTATTACAGGTGCTTTATCTACTTCCGGGGCTGCAACTTTAAATTCAGCTGCTATTACTAATAACGCTACAGTTGGTGGAACTCTTACTACAACAGGAGCTGCGACTTTTAGTAATAAAGTTCTAGTATCTAGCTATATTAATGGTTCATCATTAACTACTACAGGTGATGTTACCGTTGGCGACGATCTTATAGCTGCCGGTAGTGTTAACGGTGCGACTTTAGGCATTAGCGGTGCGGCGACCGTAGGTGGCTCATTAGCCGTAACTGGTACTTCTAGTCAAACTGGTGCGGCAAGCTTCGGGAATAAAGTACTTGTTACTAGCTATATTAATGGTTCTGCTTTAACCGTTACCGGTGATGTTACTGTCGGTGATGATGTTCTTGTTACAGGCAACATTAATGGTGCTGATTTAGTTATAACTAATAATGGTCGTTTTGCTGACGACATTAAAGTTGTAGATGATATTACTGCTAATGGTGATTTAACAGTATTAGGCACTCTTAACTATGCTGGTGCTCTCAGTACCGCTGGTAATTTCCACGCTGGTGGAACTATAAGCGCTAACGGTGATTTAACCGTTGGCAACAACACTGATCTTAATGGTACTTTAGCTGTTGAAAATGGTGCAAGCTTCGCAAGCACTGTAGATATAACTCATGATTTTAGAATCAACACTAATAAATTTACTGTCAATGGTACTACTGGAAACACTGCTATTAACGGTACTTTAAGCACTGGCGGTCTTGCAACTCTTAATTCTACTTCTATTACTAATAATGCAACTGTTGGAGGTAACTTAGTTGCTACTGGATATATCAACGGTTCAGCGTTAACAACCACAACTACAGCTTCAGTAGGTACTAACTTAACAGTTATTGGTAGTTCTACTCTTAACGGTTTAACCGCTGACACTACTACTCTTAATTCTCTGACTGTTAGTACTGATGCGACTATCAGCGATGATTTAACTGTTACTGACAATGGTTCTATCGGTGGAGCGTTAATCGTTACTGGTTCTACTAGCTTGAACGGTTTAACTGCTGATACTTCTACTCTTAATTCTCTTACGGTGAGTACTGATGCGACTATCAGCGATGATTTAACTGTTACTGACAATGGTTCTATCGGCGGCGCATTAATCGTTACTGGCTCTTCTAGCTTAAATGGGTTAACTGCTGACACTTCTACCCTTAATTCTCTTACTGTTAGTACCGATGCTACTGTAAGCGATGATTTAACTGTTACTGACAATGGCACTATTGGTGGAGCTTTCATCGTTGTTGGCTCTTCTAGCTTGAATGGGTTAACTGCTGATACTTCTACTCTTAATTCTCTTACTGTTAGTACCGATGCTGCTATCAGCGATGATTTAACCGTTACTGACAATGGCACTATTGGTGGAGCTTTCATCGTTGTTGGCTCTTCTAGCTTGAATGGTTTAACTGCTGATGCTTCTACTTTAAATTCTCTTACTGTTAGTACCGATGCTACTATCAGTGATGATTTAACTGTTACTGATAATGGTTCTATTGGTGGTGCTTTAACTGTTACTGGACTAAGCACTGTAAACGGCTTAATAGCTGGTGACACTAACCTCGATACTTTATATGTTAACGGTGATACTCTTTTAGGCTCTAACTTAACTATCACTGAAAATCTAACTGTACTTGGTACTCTTGATTACGCTGGTGGACTAAGTACTGCTGGTGATTTCCATGCCGGCGGTAATATGGATGTCAACGGTACTCTTTCTATTAAGAACAATACTGATCTTAACGGTGAACTTGCTGTTGAGAATGGTGCTTTCTTTGCTAGCACTTTAGATGTTAATGGTGCTACCACACTACAAGCACTCTCTGCTACTACTGGTCAATTCAGTTCTACCTTAAATGCTGCTGGCAATTTCAGCGTAGCAACTGATAAATTTACTGTAGATGCAGCTACTGGTAATGCTGAAACTGATGGTACTTTCGATGTTAATGGCGCAACTACTTTAGCTGGATTATCTGCTGCAGCTTCAACTTTAAACTCTCTTACAGTTACTACTGATGCGACTATCAGTGATGATTTAACTGTTACTGATAATGGTTCTATCGGTGGCGCGTTAATCGTTACCGGCTCTTCTAGCTTGAACGGCTTAACGGCTGATACTTCTACTCTTAATTCTCTTACTGTTACTACAGATGCGACTGTTAGTGATGATTTAACTGTTACTGACAATGGTTCTATCGGTGGCGCGTTAATCGTTACTGGCTCTTCTAGCTTGAATGGGTTAACCGCTGATACTACTACTCTTAATTCTCTTACTGTTACTACCGACGCTACTATCAGCGATGATTTAACTGTTACTGATAATGGTTCTATTGGTGGGGCTTTAACTGTTACTGGTTCTACTAGCTTAAATGGGTTAACTGCTGATACTTCTACTCTTAACTCTCTTACTGTTACTACAGACGCTACTATCAGCGATGATTTAACTGTTACTGATAATGGTTCTATCGGTGGCGCTTTAATCGTTACTGGTTCTTCTAGCTTGAACGGGTTAACTGCTGATACTTCTACTCTTAATTCTCTTACTGTTACTACAGATGCGACTATCAGTGATGATTTAACTGTTACTGACAATGGCACTATTGGTGGTACTTTCGGTGTTACTGGCACTTCTACCTTAAACAATTTAATTGCAGGATCAACAAATCTTGACACTTTATATGTTAATGGTGACACCACACTTAATGGCAGCTTGGTTATCAATGAAGACTTAACAGTCCAAGGTGAATTACTCTATTCAGGTGCTCTAAGTACTAGCGGCAACTTCCATGCAGGCAAGAACACCACTATTAACGGCACACTTGCTGTCGGTAATAACACAGACTTGAACGGTGAATTAGCTGTTGAAAATGGCGTATTCCTTGCTAGCACTTTAGATGTTAATGGTGCTACCACACTACAAGCACTCTCTGCTACTACTGGTCAATTCAGTTCTACTTTAAATGCTGCTGGTAATTTCAGCGTAGCAACTGATAAATTTACTGTAGACGCAGCTACTGGTAATGCTGAAACTGATGGTACTTTCGATGTTAACGGCGCAACTACTTTAGCTGGCTTATCAGCTGCAGCTTCTACATTAGCTTCACTTACTGTAACTACTGACGCTACTATCAGTGATGATTTAACTGTTACTGATAATGGTTCTATCGGTGGTGCTTTAACCGTTACTGGTTCTTCTAGCCTGAACGGGTTAACTGCTGATACTTCTACTTTAAATTCTCTTACTGTTAGTACTGATGCGACCGTTAGTGATGATTTAACCGTTACTGACAATGGTTCTATCGGTGGGGCCTTAATCGTTACTGGCTCTTCTAGCTTGAACGGGTTAACTGCTGATACTACTACTCTTAATTCTCTTACTGTTACGACTGATGCTACTGTAAGTGATGATTTAACTGTTACTGACAATGGTTCTATCGGCGGCGCCTTAATCGTTACTGGCTCTTCTAGCTTAAACGGCTTAACTGCTGATACTACTACTCTTAACTCTCTTACTGTTACTACAGATGCGACTATCAGTGATGATTTAACTGTTACTGACAATGGTTATATCGGTGGCGCTTTAATCGTTACTGGCTCTTCTAGCTTGAATGGGTTAACTGCTGATACTTCTACTTTAAATTCTCTTACTGTTAGTACCGATGCTACTATCAG
>JACCDV010203713.1_pt1 | contig 19698 bp, 15 predicted proteins | sample 7446131 | NCBI WGS metagenome assembly JACCDV01 (sample SAMN15323448, study PRJNA562643) | freshwater metagenome | isolation source: river surface water | place: USA:Blue River Watershed | collected 2017-08-17 | reverse complement strand
TGGAGTTATTTAAACTAAAGAAAAGAAAGATGAAAAATCTCAATAATACAGCAACTTCAAGCATCATTGCAAAGAAGACCTACGTGTCTCCGAAAGTCGAAAGAGTAATGCTCGACAACGAAATCTCCATGGTGATGATGTCCTTGCCGCCTACAGAATTTCCTCAGCAAGATCCGTTGTTGTCTTTAAAGGCATTAAAGTTGTTCAGATAAGGAATTCAAAAATTCGATATCATAACAAAGCAGCCTCAAAAGGGCTGCTTTTTTTGTGGTACTATGAATTATGTAAAGTTTAGTGCGGAGCGTGCAACAAGAGCTGCTTATGGCTCGGGTAATTTTGGTGAAAATCAACGTTATGAAAGCACAAAAATTAACCTCGAACTTTTTTTTACTCCATGTCATGTTCCTGACGCTGGTAGTAAATGCCCAACAAACCCTCACCAACTGGACATTTAATAATGGAGATTTGATCCCAGCTGTTGGTGTCGGAACGGTCAGTATTGTTGGCAACCTGAATCAATCTTTTCCGAATTCCACCTACGGTAAATGCTTGCAGCTTACCAATTTTGCTACGCAGTCTACTCAGAATGGGCAAATGGGTGTGGCTTTTCAGGTGAGCACCGTCGGAAAAACAAATATCAAACTGCAGTTTAGCCAGCGCGCTTCAGGGCCTGCATCCAGGTGGGTGCAGCTCGATTACAGCTTAGATGGCAGCACCTGGGAGACAGGTTTTTGGACCAACAGTGGGGCCATTTTACCTCAAGATACTTGGTTGACTTTTAACATTGACTTCAGCGATGAACCCGGCGTAGCCAATAATCCTAATTTCAAGGTGCGCTTGGTCTCTATTTTTAGCCCTTTTGCTTTTGATGAATCGAGCACAGCCACACCTTATGCACCTTACACAGCCTACATGCGTACCGATGCTGGCGCTGTTTACACACCCAATTCTAGCACGGGGAATGGCTCCTATTTGGCCAGTGGCTCTTGGCGCTTTGACAACATAAGTATTTTAGGTGTTGACTTGCCAGTGCTTGGTTCGCATATATTGCCAACAGGCTTGAGTGCCCAATATGGCGAGCCAAGTTTGGCACAAGCCTGCACTTTAAGTGCTACAAATTTACTCGGCCCAATTACCGCAACACCTCAGGCTGGCTTTGAAATTTCATTGAGCCAAAGTTCTGGCTTTGCAAATACGCCACTTTCAAACCTTACTTCAGGTAGTATTTTTTACGTGCGCACTGCCGCCAACAAAGCTGTAGGCTTGTTTAACAATGCCGTTTGCGTGCAGCTCAGCAGTTCAAGTGCCAGCAATAGCAACATTACATGCAGCGCTACAGCTAACCAGATCGGTCAAAGAACTTTACTCATTACAGCCAATAATGTTCAGAAGGAATTAGGCAATACACTTTTGCCGGTGTTGGCATCCACGGCTTTTACAACAAGCTGGATGCCCCCAACTGAAACGATCAGCACAGTTGATATTGCTTACGGTGCTGCAGCAGCGGCTTCAGGCAGCGGTACAAGTGTGGGGCTGTATCCAAATCAGGTTTTTGCCTCGAACCCCGTTGGAGTCAATGTGACTTGGAGCAATTATTTGGTGAGTTTTCAAGACGGCAGCATCGAGGTAACGGGTTTTATGCCAGGCGATTTATTAGTCAATAGGATAGGGGATGGTATTTCACCTTTGGGCGCTGTGACCTTTCCTTTGAAATTAGTAGAATTTTTGCCTACTGGAACGACCTTGCAGGAATTAGCACAGCAATTTTCGAGTTCGAATCTATTGACTGAAACCGGAGAGCTAAATAGTTCGAATGGTCACTTGAACTCAAATAATGAATTTTTAGGTGTGCCAGGTTATGATTTAGTACCGGGTATTCCGAACGTGGCAAGCTATCAGGCCAAGGCCACCAATATCCTAAATACCGGTGCAAGTGTGAGCAACCGCGTGATCTTTCCGGCAAGTGGGCAAGCAGTGCCGTTTGTCAATGGCTACCTAACGAGTTTATTGCCTTTGGGTAGCAATCAGTTTTATGCCGCTGGAACTGGTGATGGTACGTCAGGTGGTATTTGGTACTTTAATGGCAGTGCTTTTATTCAGCTCAATAACAATATCCTTGCTGGTAGGTCTTTAGAAATTGTTAATGGCAATTTGTATTTCTCTACTTCGGTGAGCCCCGCTGGTATTTATCAAATTGGTTCAGGATTGCCCATCACGCCGAATCAGACCGTACAATTGCTCATTGAAACTGCATCACCTAGAGGTTTTGCGTTTGCACCTGATGGCCAATTGGCTTATGTTGCTGACGACAGTCCGCTGAATGGTAACATTGGAGGAGGAATTCAAAAATGGGTCTTACAAAATAATGTATGGACCAAGCAATATACCCACGGGCAGCGCAGTAGCGGTATGGCCGTTGACTTTTCAGATTCAATAGCCAAAATTTATGCTACATCATTTTTAGTGAGCCCGGGCGCTGACAACAATAAATTACTGAAAATTATAGACACGAATGCCAACGTGCTACCAATAGAGTTGGCGAGTGCAGGCACAAACTTTATCTATAAAGGCATTGATTTTGCCCCTGCTGCTGCTCCTAATGTTCCGGCGGTGGTTCAAGTAGAACAACCAAGTTGTTTAGTGGCGCATGGCAAGGTGCATTTAAATGGTTTGCCAGCAGGTGCTTGGAGAGTAACCGGAGCGCCTTTTGGTTCCAAAACCGGTAACGGACCAAGTGCCATTATTGATAATTTACCTCCGGGGCACACATACACATTTAAAGTGAGCAGTTATACGGGAAGGACCTCCGAGTGGACTACCTCCGTGCAAATCAATCCGGCACCAACGGTTCCAGAAACACCTACGGGTGCTCAATTGCAAAAATTGTGTCAGAATGCAGTCGTACAAGACCTCAGTTTAAATCAAGCAAGCATTGTTTGGTACCCTGATGCCCAGAGTCAAATAGCACTTGCTCCTCAGACGCTGCTTGTTCATAACGCACAATATTTTGCTGCACAAGCACTGCAAAATGGTTGTCAGAGTTTGAACCGATTGGCAGTTACGGCGCAAGTCTTGAATCCGGGTCAGTGGAAAGGAGCTGCAATAGGCTCTTGGAAGAACCAATCTAATTGGTGCGGTGGCGTTCCGGCTGCTGCTGCCTCAGTCGAATTACCGACTGCCACTACCATTATTTTGGACTCAGCCATTGTATTATCTAATTTATACATTCCCAGTGGTGCGCAATTACTTGTTGCTGCTCAGCAGCAGCTTACCTTGGAAGAAGATTTACTACTTGACGGTGATTTATACCTGAAAAACGGTGCAACCTTGGTGCAACACCCAAATAGCTCTTGGATGGGCGTTGGTAATGGCCACATGCAACAATATGTTACTGGTTCTGGCGGTTTGTTGCCATCAGGGAGGTTTTGGTACTTAGGATCGCCGAATCCAAGTGCATTAAGCGGAAGTTTCTTTGCCGAGGGCGCTAATGTCTTGAAGTATTACGACGAGCCAAGTGCTGCCTGGATAGAGCTCTTTACGGCTACAACGCCTATTGTAGCGGGCCGCGGTTACTTCTTGCGCATTGGTGCAAATGATACGCTTAATTTCAGCAGTATTCAAATGAACAATGGTAGCATCCAACTCAATTGTACACGCACGCCAGGTGTTGCCTTTGAAGGTTTTAATTTGGTCAGCAACCCTTATCCGTCTTACCTGAATTGGGATGAAGTGATCAAAACAAATATTGGCAATACCATTTGGTACCGTTCACATGATGGCACAAATATGGTTTTTGACACTTATGTTGCAGGTGCCAACGGCGGCATTGGCACGAGTCTTAACGGACAAACAATTTCAAAACTGCTGCCGCCTTTGCAATCTTTTTGGGTGCGGGTCAATGCAGGTAGTTCAACAGGAAGTTTGACGCTCAACAACTCCATGCGTGCTCATTTCAGTTCGTATGGCGGTAGTACGGCTGGTTTGAAAACCATGGAGCTTGGGCAGCGTCTTTTCTTGCGCATGAATTTATTGCAACAAGATAAAAAAGACCAATTGATTCTTTATGTGAATCAAGAAGCGAGCAATGCTTTTGATGCTTTTGATGGCGAAAAAATGATGCAAACCTCAGGTTTACAATGTTACACAAAGGTTGGAGCCAAAAATGTGGTCATCAATGGTCTCAATGCTGCAAAACTTAAGCAGGAGGTTCCGGTCATTGTCGAAGTGCCAACATCTGGATTATGCAATTTGTCCATTGAAAATCTTGAAATTGACAACGGCCTGGTTTGGTTAGAAGACAAGCAGGAAAATGTCATGCTAGCCCTTGATTCAGGAGTTGTTTATGAGTTTTATGCCAATGCAGGTTTAAACGCTGAGCGCTTTGTGTTGCATTTTGAATTGATCCACCTTGAGACAGATAACACCCATGATTTAGTTTCAGATGCCGATTTCTGTGAAAAAGGCCCCAGTGTTTATGCTGAAGCAGCTGGTGTTGTGGTCATCGATGTATCAGCGACAACGCAACGTGTTAGCGCTATCGAAATCAAAGATGCATCGGGAAAAATGGTTTATTCAGGCGCGCTTAAAGACCAGCAAACAAAAATACAACTGCAACAAGCCAACGGCATTTATTATGTTTCCTTAAATACTGAAAAGGGTATGGAGGTGCATAAAATATATTTACAGCAGTAAGCGAACATAAAACAAAGAAAGATGAACAAGCTCAAAAATAGCCAAGCACTGAATATGACAATCAAGAAGCAATACATTGCTCCAAAAGTTGAAAAAGTTCAGCTCGATGCAGAAATCTCAATGGTCATGATGTCAACTCCTCCTATCGAAGGCATACCAACCCATGATCCTTTGATTCAGGTGCGTCGTTTTCGCTTATTCCATTAAGCCGACCTCTCCAAAAAAAAGCCTCCTGTAAAGGGGGCTTTATTTTTTTCTCGTAAAATGTTTGAGGCGATAAATCCAAGCGCTCAAATAGCTGCGGTTCGGCGCTCCATATAGTAAGTAGCGCTTGGAAGGAAAAGCTTCATGAAATAGCAAGGGCAATGTTTTCCAAGAAAAGGAATAAAGAAACAGACGTGGGAAAAACTTATAGCGCAGCGTCTGGATAAAAGTTGGTTGAAGCGTTTGTAAAAAGAATAACAAGTAGAAAAAATAACGCGCCGGTGCTTTTTTTCTTTGCGGTAAAAAATGCTCTTCAAGAAGCCCCAGCCACATCATGCAATCAATGACGTATTCTATTTTTTCTTGAATAGCTGTCGAATACTGTGTTTTATTCGCTGGGTAATTCAATTCATGAATGGTCCGCTGCACATCAAGGAAAGAGCTCATTTTAAAATGATTGCCTTTATCGAGATGTACATAGAGATGTAATAGGTTGAAAAGGGCAGCATCACTTGCTGCTAACACGTAAGTTTTTTGTTGGTTCCAATCGATGGGTTGGCGTTTGCTCAAGAGGGCCTCAGTATCAATTTCAAAACCTAAAAAGGTATCAAAAAGCAAAATATGCACATCGATGTTGAGTCCGTTTAAACTTGCTTGCAACGGGGCATGCAATTGAAAATGCTTTTCGTGAAAACTTGATTTATCGATGCTTTGCTTGCATCTGAAACCAGCATTTTCGAATATTTCAGTGACGCGCCATAAATCTTTGGGTGCAATCAAGACATCAATGTCAGAAATGTGGCGGATGCCTTCTTCGCGGTAGGTTCTGAATAATAAATCGAGGCCTTTCAGCACGGCAAAAGCAATATTGTTGCTTTCTAATAATTGAACCATTTGTTGATGCAAGGCCAAGAATTGATGGTTGCCGCGCAAAATCTGCACGTATTGCAATTCCAATTGCTGCCAAGATTTAGCATCTATAGCTGCTTTAACAGGGCTCAGGTTGCGATACACAAAGCCAGATAAATGGCTATATACGGTTTGTTGTAAAAATTGCGGGCTAAGTGGCATGCTCAATTCACTTCCATTTTCTAGCGGAACTTGGGCAGCTGCAATTTCAAACATTTGTTTGCTGACTGCCGGTAGCTCAAATGGAAATTGTCGCTCAGACATGCTTGCTTTCTGTTGCGATGATGTAATCAATAACAGCCTCTGTAGGCACTACGCCTATTTTATGACACGGAATTTGACCAATGAGTGAGGTCGCGGTTTCCATGTGATGCTGGACATGTGCTTTGTTGTGTCCGTGGTGAATGGTATGTGCGAGTAGTTTACTCAAGGCTGCCACGCCACTGAGTAATTCAAGTTTGTTTGCTGGCGCATGATACGGAAAGAAAAGCGTATGCAGTTTTCCTTTTTGAGGAGCTGCCGCATAAAACATAGGCGTGTTGTAAACATACCAGGCATCTTGTTCTTTGCGTAAAATGAGGCGATCGTCATTGATGATGGTGGCGTGTCGTTGAGCTGCCCACAAATGCGCCATTGTGCTTTTACCTACGCCGCTGAAACCCGAGAATACGCGCGTTTGCCCGTCAAGGATTACAGCAGAGCCATGAATCATGAGCACGTCTTCAATGGTGCTCAAGAAGTACCAAATAAGAGGACCTAAAGGGTAGGCGAGTGGGTTGATGCCATCTCCTTCTGCTAATAAGACATAAATATCCCAGCTGCGCTCCTTTTCAGACCAATAGGCAATTTGTTGCAATTGTGAGAGGTTCTCGGGGTTGTAGACCAAAATGCACGTCTTTTCTGGGCCTTGGTTGACTTCCCAGAGCGCGCCTTCAGGAGCTTGAGCTTGGTATTGAATGTCGGGTTTGACGAAATTTTCAGGTGCACCGGCATAACAACGAATCTGAACATCAGGTGTTTGCCCTTCGCTTAAAAAAGGAAGATAACCTTCTTCTATTTGCAACGGCACTTGTGCCGAAATGTCAAAAACAAAGCCGCCTACCGAAAGTTGAACGTTAGGCATGGCCAATGGTATATTGGTACAGCTGGTCGATAAATGCGCTTAAATCTTGACGCGCTTGTGTGTCATCTATTTCATATTGAGCAAGAATTTCCGAAAGGATATCCTCATAGCGCTTGCCGTCAGTGATGAGTTTGTAGATGAAACTACCAAGTTCGTTGAGGGTAAGGTACTGATTGAAATCGGCGACGTTGTCGCGAAGTGGAACTAATAAAATTTCAGAACCTACTTCTTTACATACAAAATGAGCCGCTTGGGCTTGGATTTCTTGGATGTGCTGATTTTGCTGCATATGTAAAATTAAGCATTCTTTTGTAAGTTTACGGCTTCAAGATGTCAAAACAAACGCCTCATTTCTGGTTTGAATGGATACTTACTTCCCTGCAAGAAGGAAAAGTTGTCGAGATTACCGCAAAAGGTTGGAGCATGTGGCCAACTATTAAACCAGGTACTTCTATTAGTATTTCAAAAGTGGAATTGTCTGAGTTACAACCCGGTGATTTGATTGCATTTACAAGAGCAGAGCACTTTGTTGTACATAGAATAGAGGAAATTAAAAGCAACGGAGCCTATACTATTTATACGCGGGGTGATGCGAACTTGCGCAGAGATGAGCCCATTACCGAGGATAATTTCTGTGGTCAGGTCATTGGAATAAATGCGCAAGACCAATCGAAACAAAGCTATTCAAGAGAGATGCCTCCGATGTCGCTACGACTCAAAAATGCAGCGGTGCAATTTTTTCAAATCAATTTGGCGAGGGCAAAAAAAATCCCGTCTCTGTTGAAACGGGATTGAATGAGGTAAGTTTGTCTTACTTGATTCTGGATCTTGAGTTGAACTTTTTGTAGTTCACAAGTGCTTTGAAATAAATTTCAGCTCCACCAATTCCACCAGTTGCTTGGTTGAGTCTTGATGTATTCGCATCAAATGAAACACCAAAGCGGAAGCGGTCAACTTTCATTCCGAAAGTCGCAACAACTGCATCTTTATGACGGTAGTAAACACCGTAGTTTACGCAATTTGATTTGTTGATACCCGTAATTTTTGACCCTTCTTTGATTGTATTTTCAAAAGTAACACCAGCAGTTAGGCTATTTGTCTTTCCTGTTTTGAAGAAAATGACATTTGGCTGAATTCTGAGGTCTTTGTTGCGGGTTTCTAAATCAGCGCCTCCTTGTAGTACCATTTGCATGTACATTTTGTCTCCGGTGAAGGACCACGCCATTCTAGGTTTAACAAGGTGGTTTACTGCATAACCGAAATATAGGGTAGAACGCGTTTTCAGTTGGTGTTGAAAATATACACCAGCCCCGAGGTCCATAGTAGCATAACTGCCATTGATGCTGGTCTCTACACCTGTTGCAGGATTGAAGATATTGCCATCCCATTGGTTTTCCCAAGTTTGCGATCCGCGATCTGAAGATTGCTGAATAAAACCAGGCGACATACCAATGCTGAGTTTGTTGCGGCGATCTAGACCAATAGTGTAGTTGATCGGAATAGAGACGCTAAGAGTAGTGAGGTTTGCGGTACCCGTTTGGTCAGAGAGCACGCTAAAGCCCATGCCAAATGAGTTGACATTGCCCATGCTTCCGCTTTCTTTGACTTTGAATTCTCCATTGACAAAGTTTGTGCGCATGCCCACTCCCATATCAGGAACTGTAAGCCATTGCGAACGGTGATTGGCAAAGAAGCTCATGTCGTTTTGACCTGTAGCCACGGCTGCTGGGTTGTAAATAACTGCAGATTGCGACCAATTTGAAATGAGGCGGTCGTGCTGAGCATTGGCGCTAAAAGCAATTAATGCTGTAATTGAAAGAATGAATTTACTTTTCATGTGCTTATCTGAATAGTGTCACGTTTCCTTTACGAGTGCCAGAGCGGCCGTCGATGGTGCGGAAGTTTAAAATATAAGTGTAGGTAGCTGGGTTCATTGGCTTTCCTTTGAGTGTGCCATCCCATCCTTCGTGAACATCTGTCGTTCTGAAAACTTGTTGTCCGTAACGGTTAAATACGCGAAGGTCAATTTCAGCGAGTGCGCCACCTTCGTCAAATCCGTTAGCGAAATTTCCATCTTCGTCAACGTTGGTCAAAACGCGGAAGTAATCGTTTTCGCCATCGCCGTTTGGAGAAAAAGAATTTGGTAATTCAATTTTAACTTGGTTGGCAAAATTGACGCTTACCAAAACAGTGTCGTAAGCATAGCAACCATCTAAGCCATACTGAATGACATAATTAGTGGTGTAGAATGGAGTAACAGTAAGTGAGTCACCGGCAAAGCAAGTGATACAACCAGGGATGCTATCTGCAGCAACTCCGCTAGGGTACCAAGTGAGGTTTCCGCCCACCGGCGCACCTTCAGCATACAAATAAGCTTCTTGGAACATGTCAATTGTGGTGTCTGGAATCACAACGTACGCACCTCCTAAAGTATCGGAGATAGTGCTTGTTAGTGTTGGCATCGGCATAACCGTAACAAACTGTGAAATAGTGCTTACCGCACCTTGAGCGTTGGTAGCTGTAAGCGTAATTTGGTAAGGGCTCATGGTGCTTGCTGCATTGAAGCAAACTTGACCAGGATTTTGACCAATATAGGTCGAAGGTGTACCACCCTCAAATTGCCAAGTGTAAACAAGGCCGTCACCTGTAGAGTTGTTGACTAAAAAGATGCAGTCTCCTTCACAAAGAATGTTGTCTGAATCTGAAATGGTGAAGTTTGCACTAGGTGCCTGAGCATAGGTAAGGAGCCCAAGGCAGCTAAATAGAATAAAGGATAAAGCTTTCATACGCTTGTTAAAGTTGTACAATAATACGAAAGTACGTAAAAAAGTTTCAATTACAGTGATTATTCCTTCCCAAGCAGTGTAATCAATTCTTGTGTAGCTGCTGCATCATGAACTCGAAATATGACAGCCCCCTTGACGTAAGCCACTGTATTTAAAATACTAGTGCCGTTTAAGGCTTCTTCTGTGCTGACATTCAGTTTTTTAGTAATCATAGATTTTCTAGATACACCAATCAATAAAGGGCAGCCTAAAACATGTAAGTGTTCAAGTTGTCTGAGTAATTGATGATTTTCTTCCAAAGTTTTTCCGAAACCAAAACCAGGGTCAATCAGTACGTCGGTAATTCCTTTGCGCTTCAATTGCTCAAGTTTTTCAGAAAGAAAAGACAGGGCATCGGCAATAACGCCTTTTCGAGCCACAAAGCTTCTAGCTTCATTGGTTTGCTCAGCTCGGTTATAAGTCAGGATATAAGGAATTTTCGCATGGGCAACAACCGTCCATAATTCTGAGTCAAATTGGCCAGCAGAAATGTCATTGATGAGGTCGCAACCTTCATTGATGCCGAATTGAGCAACAGCTGCGTGGTAGGTGTCTAGGGAAAGTAATACGTCCGGAAACGCTTTTTTGAGTACACTGATACTATTGCCTAATCGATCAATTTCTTCTTGTGCACTCAGGATAGCCGCACCGGGTCTTGTAGAACTTGCACCAATGTCTAAAATTGTGCAGCCTTGTTCAATCATGGTGCGCGCACGCTCTAGCAGCAAGGGCTCTTCATAAACACGACTTTCTTTGTAAAAGGAATCGGGCGTCATGTTCAAAATTCCCATTATCTTTGGTTGTGCAAAATCATGAAGTTGCCCTTTGATATTCAAAAAGCGACTTCTATGAAAAATAGCACCCAGTTCCTTACCCTGATTCATGACACAAACACAATTACAATACACAAATGTAATGACTATTTGTCGAGAGATTTTCGAAAAAAAGACTCACGACTATGGTCTTTCTTGGCGCATTCTACGTCCGAGCTCGCTCACCGATCAATTATTTATTAAAGCGCAGCGCATTCGCACCATTCAAGAAGCGGGTGCAAGTAAAGTAGACGAGCCCTTTGAAGACGCCTTTCAAGCAATCGTGAATTATTGCATTATGGCCATTATTCAGGTCCGAACGCCGGCTGGTCTTCAAGACGACATGACGCCAGCCGAGGCCATCGCACACTATGATCATATTGCTGCCGAAGCAAAAGCACTCATGGAGCGCAAAAACCACGACTACGGCGAGGCTTGGCGAGACATGCGCGTGAGCTCCTTAACTGATTTAATTTTAAGTAAAATTTTGCGCATCAAGCAAATCGAAGACAACGCAGGTCAAACCAAGATTTCTGAAGGGGTAGAGGGCAATTATTTCGACATGCTCAATTACAGCGTGTTTGCACTCATTCATCTGGGGAATTGTTAAGACGCTGTTAAAGTCAAATGAGCTTGCAGCCAACCCTTTATTTTCGTTCTTATAAAACTTCGCACATGCAAAACATTGAACGTTACCTCCCTTGGAGCATCCGCATTATCATTGCCGGTTTGTTTTTAGTATCTGCCTACGGAAAAATTTATCCCGATCCGTCTGCCTATGGCACCATTTCTATGTTTGAAGTGAAGCAGTTGTACCCTTTAGGTTTCAATACGGAACTCGCAAAAATCTTTTCAAGATCCCTTATCGGAATTGAATTTGGCCTAGGTTTGCTATTGCTTTTCCCTTTTGATCTCAAAAAATGGGTCATTCCATCGGTTGTTTTAATGCTTGGCGTTTTTGTTGTGCATCTCAGCATTCAAATGGCAGTTTCAGGCAACAAAGGAAATTGCGGTTGTTTTGGCGCCTTGCTTCCCATGACCCCTTTAGAAGCCATTCTTAAAAACGTGCTCTCTATTGGGCTCTTGCTCATCTTATGGAAGCGCTATGGGGCGCAGCTCCCCGAGAAATCAAACATCTGGTTCCTGTCTACAGTCTTGAGTTTGTGCATGCTCCTGATGTTTATTTTCATCCCGACCTACAAAGCCGCAACAGTTGTTCAGACGCCTACTCCTGTTGTTGAGCAAGCTACAGCTATAAATACAGCCACAGATGTCAGTCAAACTCAAGATCCAAAAGCGCTCAAGACCCCCGTTGTTGTAGCAGATACTGTAGGGAAGGTTAAAAAACCTAAAGACTTGGGTCCTAAACCTAAAAAATCGGGTTATGAAAAGTATTTCGCCAACATCAATGAGGGTAAAAAACTCCTTTGTTTCTTTGCGCCAAGTTGTGATCACTGTCGAGCTACTGCCAAGCAATTGGTTGCTATGAAAAATAGCATCCCTGATTTTCCTGAGCTTCAAATTCTATTTATGGATGAAGCTGCAGAAGAAATCCCTGACTTTTTCAAGTTTGCAGGTGCCTCATTTAATTTCAAGACGCTAGATATCATTGAGTTCTGGGGTGTGTTGGGCGGTAATCGCGATGTGCCTGGAGTTGCTTATTTATGGAACGGAAATGTGGTTAAATTTTACCATAGTCCGGAAGGCCCTCAAGCTTTCAACAAAGAAGACTTGAAAACCCAATTGCAAAAACAAAAGTTGCGCTGATAAAACGCTTATTTTCGTTTCATGCGAAATAAGATCCTTGCGGCCAATTGGAAAATGAATTTAACCTTGCCTGAAGTTGAACTTTGGGTCAAAGCATTCAAAGGTTACAATTGGCAATCCGATACCAAAAAAGTACGGGTTTACCCCAGTGCTTTATTCATTCCGATGTTGCAGCAAAATGTTAGTCATGTCGGTGCCCAAAATTTTTATCACGAGACATCAGGTGCTTTTACCGGAGAGCTTTCCCTCGAACAACTTTCTAGTGTTGGAAGTTCGTCGGTCTTAATAGGCCATTCAGAGCGCCGTGAGCTATTTAATGAAGACAACGCCTGTATTTCACAAAAAGTAAAAGCCGCTGCTGATAGAGATTTATCTTTCATTTTATGTTGTGGTGAAAACCTCATGCAACGAGAAGGTGGAACACATTTGAATTTTATCGAACAACAATTGAAATCAGCTTTGTTGTCACTAGATGCTGCAAAAATATCTTTGCTCTGTATTGCATACGAGCCCATCTGGGCTATCGGTACAGGTCTTCATGCGAATGCCGAACAAATTACCGAAATGCATGCATTTATCAGAAGTTTGCTACATGAGCTATTTGGCGGCGCAGCCGCAGCTGTGCCCATTTTGTATGGCGGTAGCGTGAATCCGGAAAATGCGGCCTCTATTTTTGCTTGCCCAGAAGTTTCGGGTGCGCTGGTAGGCGGCGCTTCTTTAGATCCACAGGTTTTTCATCAATTATGGGAGCAACTTTAATATGAATTATTACGAATTGCGCATCGCGCTCAACGATTTTGAAAATTGGAGTGACATCTTTGTGGCCTATTTGGCTGAAATTGGTTTTGAAAGTTTTGTGGAAGAAGCGCCTCACTTGAAAGCCTACATTCCCGAAGCAGACTACGATGGTCAAGCTTTACAAGCTTTGCTTGCCGAACAACAACAAGTTGCTCCAGTAATAGATGGCTTTCATCTTACATTATTAGCGCAGCAAAACTGGAATGCCAACTGGGAATCTCAGTTTGAGCCTGTGTATGTAGGTGAACAACTGCGCATTGTGGCCCCATTTCACAAGCTTGAACCTTTTAACGGCATGGAACTCGTGATTTTGCCCAAAATGAGCTTTGGAACAGGGCATCATCAAACCACTCACCTGATTTGCCAAACCATGTTTGAACTCGATTTCAAAGGCAAGCGCGTTTTAGATATGGGCGCGGGTACAGGTGTGCTTTCGTTGCTCGCCGAGAAATTAGGTGCCCAAGAAATTCGTGCCATTGAAATTGAAGCCTGGTCTGCTGAAAATATCCTAGAAAATATTGCACTCAATGGCGCTTCTAAAATTGAGGCCATTCATGGTGGGGCTGAGGCCATCGGCGAGCAGCCCTATGACCTCATATTAGCCAATATCAATAAAAACGTACTATTGGCACAATTGTCGTTATATGCGGCAGTGATGTTGCCTAATGCGGTGCTTTTGCTTTCTGGCTTTTTCACTACAGATGCACCAGACCTGATTGCCGCAGCAGCCAAATTAGGTTTGCAACATCAACAAACACTGGATCGCGAAAATTGGGCGGTTCTTAAATTCATCAAGCAATGAAAAGAAATTTAATATTCACCTTGATATTTGTATTAGGCAGTGCTTTTATTTTAAGGGCTCAGACCTTCCCAAATGAACGCGTACAATTTGTCAAGACTTGGCAGCAAATGGTTACCGACGAAGCAGCTCAAAGCTACCTAAAAGGTGATTTTTCTCAGCAAATCAAAGGTTCTTTGCTCAATGAAACGCAGTTCAAGAAATTGGTAGATAACTGCAATCAGCTGCAAAAAAAGGAGGTGCCGGTTTACCCAGATATCTATGCCTATTTGCAAGCAAGCATCCTACTCATCGAGAAAAAGGTAAGTGCTGATTTATCGAGTCCTTGGCAGCAGTATGTCAATGACTACGCGACAGAACCCGATGAAAAACTCACGAATTTTTTGCTTTTTTCAGTAGATTTTTTCCGTGATTTTTCTTTTTACAAAGAGGCTAACTTTCGCTGGACTTCTAGTGGTGGCACCGTTGCCTGGCAAAGTGGCAAAAGCTTGCAACTTCAGTTACAAAATGTCAATCTGAAATGTTTTTATTTCAACAAGGACGGTAACCAAGATTCAATTGTAGTGTACCAAACTTCAGGTCTTTTCGACGTGCAAACTAAAAAATGGGTCGGGAAAGCTGGAACCATTACCTGGGAAAAGGCAGGCTTGGCCAAGAATGAAACGTATGCAGTACTGAAAAACTACAAATGTGATTTCAATACAGCCAAACTAAAGGCAGATTCCGTTGCCCTAACCACGCCTTATTTTAGCACCCCAATTTGGGGTAAATTAACAGATCTTACCTACATTGATTTAACAGAAAACGAAGCTGCACCAAAGTTTAGTTCTTATGAGCAGCGTCTGAAAATAGCAAATCTCCGAGACCAAATTGACTACGAAGGTAGTTTTGCGCTCAATGGCCCAGATTTTTCAGGAAAAGGAACCACAAACAATCCGGCTAAACTTATTTTCAAAAGAGGAAGCAAACCCTTGTTTGAAATTAGTGCTGATGGCTTTGAAATGAGTCCAAAACAAATTTTAGCCAGAGATGCCAAGGCCGTAATGCGCTATAAAAACGGTGACTCGATCAGTATTCAACAGTGTTTTTTCACTTTCGATGAATCACAACAGATTTTGCGTTTGGCAGCAAGTCAAAAAGGCACAGATTACTTTCCTTTCATCGACAATTATTTTAAAGTGTATTGTTATGCGCCTATCCTGAACTGGAAAAAAGGCAGCCCAGAACCTTACTTTACCTTTGATGTGGGTACTGCTCAGGAAAGAAAAACAGCGCGCTTTGAGTCGATGGATTACTTCGATGCAAGTCTTTATGGAAAATTTTCTGGGGTAGGTGGGCAGCATCCGTTTATTCAGTTAGCGGGTTTAGCGACTGCGCAAGGCAAAACACTTTTCACAGAGGGCGAATTAGCCAATGCACTTAAAAAGACCATCGATCAGGTCAAACCACTTTTTGTTGACTTAGCTGCAGCAGGGTTTTTAATTGCAGATCCCAAACAGAAAAAATGGCTCTTGAGTCCGAAATTGTTGGCTTATGCCGCAGCTAGCCAAGGAACCAGTGACTTTGATAATTTGCGCATTGAAAGTGACCTCAGAAAGTCCAAAGAGCAGGCCTATGCGAATATCCAACTTGATCAACAAGTGATGTATATCCGTGAGGTACAGCAAATAGTGCTTTCGGCATCTCAACAAGTAAGGATCTTCCCAGACACAACGCTTGTGACGCTTTTACAAAATAGAGACATCGTCTTTTCAGGTCTATTACAAGCCGGAAAATGTGAAATTTACAGCAAGCAAGCTAAGTTCGAATATGACAACTTCTTGGTCAACCTGTACACAACCCAAGAAACGAAATTACGCGTCAAGCCACTGAGAAAAGAAGATGGTACTAGCTCAATTGAAATGCTAAGCGCCATTAAAGGCATCAGAGGAACAGTTCATATTGATTTACCATCAAATAAGTCGGGTAAGGTTGCCTCAAACGGACGCTTTCCGTATTTATCAACTGTAGCGCCGTCTTTTGTGTATTACAACGACAAGCAAATTTTAAAAGGAGCCTATGACAGCACGCGTTTTTATTACGAGCTAGCGGTATTTGAATTGGACAGTCTAGATAATTTTTCAGAGCAAAGTCTTCAACTTAACGGACAATTAGTTTCTGCGGGCATTTTCCCAAGACTCAATGAGCCTATCCGCATCATGAATGACTACTCGTTTGGTTTTATTACAGCTGCGCCTACCGAAGGATTAGCGTTTTACGAAACCAGTTCTCGCTACAAAAATCAAATTTACTTGTCTAATAATGGTTTGCAAGGATCTGGCACCATTGAATTTTTACATACGACAGCCATTTCTAAGAAATTAACCTTCTTACCAGATTCAGCCATCGGATTGGTGCAATTTTCTGCTCCGGTGCGCAGTGCTGGCGTGCGTTATCCGGTTGCTTCAGCCCAAAAAGCCTACATGAGTTATCAGCCCAAGAAGGTGAGCATGAAAATTGCGAGTTATGGCGATGAATTACTGACCCTCTTTGCAGAGAATGCCGCATTGGATGGTGAAATCATTATCAATCAGAAAGGTATGACCGGCAAAGGCGCATTTTTCTACAAAGATGCCCAACTCACGGCCCAAGATTTTCAGTTTACCGACCTAGATGTACGATCAGATAATGCTGCCTTCGCGCTCAGAAACCGCTTCTCTAGTTATGGTGAAAACCCATTGGCAATTCAGTCTGATGAAATGAAAGCCCACCTCAGTTTTGAAACGCGTGTCGGTGAATTTATTTCTAATGGTACCAAGCGCATCATGTTTCCGGCCAATGAATATTATTGCCAAATGGATAAGTTCAATTGGTTTATGGACGCTGAAACACTTGATTTCAAGAAAAACAAAGGAGGAGAAACAACTTTTGAAAGTGGAGCTGACCTCACAAAAAATAATTTCTACTCAACAGCCGTTAAGCAAGACTCGCTGCAATTTAAATCGCTGAGTGCAAAGTATGACCTCAAAACCCAGCTGATTGTTTGCGATGCTGTTGATTTTATTCAGGTAGGAGATGCCAGAATTTTCCCAGACTCTTCGCGTGTAAGGATTCGAAAGGCCGCTGCCATGGATTCTTTGAAAAATGCGCGTGTTTTGGCCAATTACATCACGAAGTTTCACAGTTTTGAGCAGGCCAATATTCAAATTGCAGGACGTTTTGCCTACAACGGTAATGGTTTATACCCGTACTATGACCGCGATTCAGTCCGAACAACCATTCAAATGGCTAAAATAGCCTATGAACAAACCAAAACAATTGCTGAAGGTCTCGTCCCTGAAAAAACTAGTTTCCAATTAAGTCCTGAATTTGCATATTTTGGAAAGGTTCGAGTAGAGGCAAGCCACCCAGGCCTCATGTTAGATGGTTCTACCAAATTGGCACACCCTTGTCAGTATAACAAATCTTGGATGAGCTTCAAAGATACGGTCTTAGCAAAGCAAATCCAGATTCCTATCTCTGATAGCCCCAAAGATGCTATGGGTAGAAATTTGGCAGTTGGTTTTGTCTGGCGCGAAACTGAACGTAAAGATAGCTTGCGCATTTACCCTGCCTTCTTGTCGGTGAAGGAAGGGCCGCAAGATCCTAGTGTTTTCAGTGCTGCTGGCTACATTCAATATAACGTAGAACGCAAGCAATTTGAACTGGGCAGCAAAGCGCGTCTAGAAAGAACAGACTCTTTGTCTAATTTATTGGTGCTCGATGCAGAGACTTGCGAGTTGGCTGGTTATGGTGCCATCAATTTAGGAATAGAAACTGGCGAATTTAAAGTGGACCTCTACGGAAAAATAGCCTACGATCGCAATCTCAATAAAACCAGGATCAGCGCCAATGCCAAGGTTCAAATTCCTCTAGACAACAGCATTCTCAATACCATGGCCGATCAATTCAAAGCCTCTGAAAATGCAACGGAGTGGGGGATGAAAAAACCAATCTATGGCCTCAGAAATAGCCTTTCATATTGGTCAAATGCCAAGGAAGCACAAGAAGTGTTCAAAGATTTCGACGAAGAGAAACTCAAAAAAATGCCGGCTGGTTTACAACAAACATTTATTCTAAGCGGGCTTGTTTTAGAAAGTTTTGGCAGCGACAAACCGACATCTAAAAAGAACGACAAAGGCCTTATTGCTACCTCACAAACCGTTGGTTTAATTAGTATCAACGGCCAAGCCATCAATCAGCCGGTTGAACTGACGCAATGTTATGTGCAATGCTTCTCAGATCAATGCAATCCGAGTCTTATTTGGGAGCTTCAAACCTTTGATAATACGCGCTATGTGCTGTCTTATGAGCAAGACAAAAAAGATGGATTGCTTTCATTTTACAGTTCTGACAAAGCAGTGCTTGGCGCTATTGAAAATATCAAAGCTGAAAAACGTCAGTCAAAAAACTTTAAGTATGAGCCAATAGATGAGACTGCTGCTTCAGCAATTTTAGCTAAATTACGCTCCTATTTATTGAACAAATAGCATGGAATTACTCTTTTTGATCATTATTTTATCCTATTTACTCGGTTCAATTCCGAGTGCAGTTTGGGTCGGAAAATACTTCAAAGGCATCGATATCAGAGAGCACGGCAGCAAGAACGCAGGCGCTACAAATACCTTCAGAGTGCTCGGTAAGCGCTACGGTTGGTTGGTTCTATTAGTAGATGTCGCTAAGGGGTCAATTGCCAGCTGTCTGCCGTATTTCTTTGCATCGTGTTGGTTTGCCGGCTATAAAGATGAGTTTTTGATCTTACAACTTACGGCGGCATTTTTTGCGGTTTTTGGGCATGTTTTCCCGGTTTTTGCGCAGTTCAGAGGAGGGAAGGGTGTTGCTACTTCTCTCGGAGTCATTATCGGGATCAATCCGCCAGCTGCTGCCGTCTGCTTAGCGATCTTCTTGCTTGTTTTCATCAGCAGTGGATACGTATCACTTGGGTCCATAACAGCAGCCCTTTGTTTTCCGCTCGTTTCTTATTATTTCGTGCACGATGATACCCGCATCATGATTGTCTTTACCATTGTTTTAGGCGTATCTGTTATTTGGGCACATCGCAAGAACATCGAACGCCTCCGAAACAAGACCGAAAATCGCATGAACCTTTTTGCAAAAAAATCGTAAGTAAAGCGTTTAGCTTACTGAATTTGCTGCAAAAAATACACTTTACTTTTTTCATCGCCCTGTTCATTGGTCTTCAGCACTTTGCTTTTGGCCAAAATCAGGCCATGCTTGAAAAGGAAGCATCCTTAAGCTACTCCAAAAAAGATTTCACAAGTGCATTGCCCGCTTACAGGCAACTTTTAGCTAAAGATCAGCTCAATCCAGACTTCAATTTTAGATATGGTCACTGCTTGTATGAGGTGGCTAATCAGAATGATGCAGCCAAGTATTTCGACCTCATTATTTCCAATCAACGGCCCTGTGATCCTTTGGTTTATTACTACCGTGGGCGCATTTTTCAACATCAATATTTTTTTCAAAAAGCCATCAGTGCCTATCAGCAATATGAAAAACTGAGCGCCAACCAAAAAAATACTTACCCTATCACTGAATTGATCAAGCAGTGTGAACGCGGTGTTTTGGAGCTTAAGAATTTCCAGACCTTACCGTTTCTGAGTACCAAAGAAGTCGAACGCAATAAGTTTTACACCCAGTATCCATTCGCCGAAGAAGGCTACAGCATTTACGAAGCAGCAGAAGTGCTACCGAAGTACAACGCCAAAAAAGGCAATGTTCCAATATACT
>JACCDV011144225.1_pt1 | contig 19712 bp, 17 predicted proteins | sample 7446131 | NCBI WGS metagenome assembly JACCDV01 (sample SAMN15323448, study PRJNA562643) | freshwater metagenome | isolation source: river surface water | place: USA:Blue River Watershed | collected 2017-08-17 | reverse complement strand
TTCACCTTTCTTTTGCCTATTTTCAGATAGTGCTTGTCTAATCAATTTAAAGTATTCTTTTAACATAAAAAAACCTGCATTTATTAATAAATATCTGCAGGTTTCTCTCGTTAATAATTAAAAATACGGTATGCTAGTAATTTAGGATGCAATAGTCCATCGCCAATTCTACTGTAATTTCAGTAGGATCTGCTGTTGCCCAATCGTAAGATCCGAAGGTTGCATTCTTGATAAATGCTCCTTTTAAGATCCATTCAGATACGATATCTCCTACTGGACCTAGAATATTGATTGTAGCGTCTTTCTTATAGAAGTCTGAATAACCGTCTCTACCAGTGATAGACTCGTGAGATAGACGAACCCATTCCATAACGGCTTGTTGACCGGATGGAGATATTGGGCTATACAGAGAGAGGTTCATGTTCCTCCATTCTGCTTTACCTTTTATCTTACGGTATACGTTGATATGATCGAGTTTGATCTCATTTAATTCTATACCTGGAGCGTCTGCTTTTTTAATCATGTAGGCTGGAATTCCATCTACATAGAATATAAACCTGTTCTGAACCATAGGTTCAAAAGAGGTAAACATTATCTCATTAGGGTCTAATACTGCCATTGTTACTATTATTTATTTACTATAAATATTCGACGACTTATTTTTTCTTAGCAGCTTCTTTTTTCTTAGCCATTGCAGCCTCTTTCTTCTTTTTCTCTGCTTCTTCTTCTTTCTTTTTCTTTTCAGCATCAGCAGCTTTTTTCTTTTTCTTTTCTTGCATCACTTTTTTAATAGCTTCTGCTAATGCTTGAACTTTACTATCCTCTGCTTTCTTTTTCTCATGCATACTATCTCTAGATCCCATAGTTTTATCTAAAGAAGGATTATCTTGTTTAGACAATTTTTTACCTATAGCAGCACCTGCTCCACCGATACCTAACATAGTAGCAATCATTCCTAATGTTTCAGCATCAACACTTTGAATAGCGTCCATTACTGAATTAACTAAATCTTCATTGATAGCATCTTCTTTCAAACCTTCCATAGCTCCTTTTGCATTATGCTGACCAAACTCTCCATGTTTAGCGCCTTCCTTTTTTAGTTCGTTTTTAACCGATTCGTAAAGAGACTTAGGCACTCTTATCTTAATTCGTGTATTACTGTTCATTTTTTTTTATTTTATGTGTTTATTATCCAAATGTTGCTCCAGTTGGGAGGATGTTGAAGTCCAAAGTAATAAATTCTGCTACTCTTGTAGGTTGTAAGTATATTGAACCAACAAGCTGATTACGATCAATCACATCAGGAGTATTATTGGTTTCGTCCATTACAACTTGGAAAGCGTAAAGACCTTGCCTCTGTTGAACATACTCAAGATAAGGATTAACTTGATTTAGGAATTTATTACGTGTAACTTGGGTGTTTGGTTCGAATACAAGTTGTTCGCCAATTTGACCAATATAAGCTTTAAGAGCGATCAACAACCTACGAACATTTACCCTATCCAACGCAGTTGGTTTAGATTGCAATGTCCTTTGTCCATATACAACTGTGCCAACTCCTGGGAATGATGCAATTGGATTAACTTTTCCATTATACAATACATCGCGATCGCATTGTGATACTCTGCGCTCTGGCTGTAGTGCTACAGAAATACTACCTCTATTTAAACCAGCTGGTGCAAACCACTCAGCACTTACTTTATCATTATACTCATACACAGCAGGGATTAGCGTAGAAGCTGGAACAAAATTCAATTTTCCAGTTTCACGTGATTTTACCTGAAGCCATGGCCAATATGTTGCAGCATAAGAATTATCATATCCTGCAGCTAAACTGTTTACAGTAGAGATATTTTGACCATATCCTACCATATCAACTACAGCGATACAATCTCCTCTATCTTGGGATAATTCTAATATCTTATATATTTGTGGATCAGCGTTTTGAGCATTTAGACCTGGAGCATAAATAACATTGAAGTCATATGCATCTTTATTTTTCAAAAGATTGATAGCCAAATCGTAATCAGTTCCAGCAAGACCTTGGGTATTTCCAGCAGCTGTATGGAATGAAGGAGATATGGATATTTTCTCAAACATATTCAAAGGATACGTTGATACATTACCAACCAATCCTCCAAACATTGCACCTTCTGCTCCACCAAATCCACCATTTAGAGATCCAGATCCTGGAACTGGAAGTGAACCAGTGTATTGACCAGAAGCGGCTTGTCCTAAAGAATTGAAATATCCTGGAGTTGGAAGGAATACATTACTTACCCTTACATATCTACTCTTATTTTGATATGATCCAGAGTATTGAAGATGCCAGTTTCCTGCACATGCTCCTTGGTCCTCTTGTGGATTGAGTTTTTGATCACCAATAACATAAGAAATAAAGTTACTTTGGTTAGGGTCTAAGGAAAGACCGGTCCAAGTTTCTAAGATTGACTTACTATTATTGATATCATCGCCTGTTCTAATATTCAAGCTGAATAGGCCAGTTGCAGTATCAACTCCAAGAATTTCCCAACGGATATTTGAATTAGATCCAGAAGGTAAAGCACCTTGTGTAAATACTCCTGCAGCTGCATTATTCATCACTTCTCCATAGGAAAGTGTTTCTAATTCAAAAGAAGGAAAACCATCTCCAAAAAGAAGAGAAGGGATACTTGCTGTAGCAGCGGTATAGGTTCCTGAAGCTACTCTTGTTACGAGTAAACTGTCACCACCTTGTTCGAAGTAATTCAAAGCTGCTACACTTGTGAGATACTCATATGCAGCTCCTCCCGATACGAAAGCAGCACCAAATTTAGATTTGAAATCTGAATATGATGTTACTACAGTTGGAATATTTACAGGTCCTATTACAGTTGGACCTACTATAGCTGCGCCTACTTCTATTGGACCTTGCGTAATAAGAGATTGGTCGTTCTCTTGCATGAATACGCCTGGTGAAATTACTGATTCTGCTGCCATTTATTATTGTTTTACTTACTTATAAATATCACAACTTATTTCGAGTCTTGAGGAGTCAATTCTCCTGTTTCGATATTTATTACTACGTCTCCGTATAATTCTCTTAGTGAGTCAAAGAATACAGTTTCTTTTGCTTTGATGGCCCTAATCCTATTTGTTTGCTCTTCTATCTGTAATTTATTAGATATGTCTTGATAGGTGAGCTCTCCTAGAATAGTAGCAATTTCAACTGCTTCGTTTCTAATCTCTTGTAACTCTTTAAATTCTTGATCTGTTATTTTCTTACTCATAAAATTTATTTTTTTACAACTTTCTTATTTTTTGTTGAAGCTACTGGTTTAGCAACAGGTTGTTCCGCTGGTTTTGCTTTTTTTACTACAGCCTTTTGCTTTTTTACCTCTTCTTTAGCAACTGCTAAATCGGCTAATTGTTCTTCTGTGGCAACCACTTCAACAACTGTAGGTTTTACTTCTACTGCAACTGGAGTTTGAATAATTTCTTTTTTGCTGCGATTATTTTTGATAAGCAAAAAAGTGGTTCCTACAATAACTAATGCAAAAACTAAAAATAACATAATAGATCTTATTGGGTTAAAAAAATATTTCTATAATAAATATATCCGATTTTATGTAAATAAAAACCCTCCCAGAGATCATCTGAGAGGGCTATAAAAAATATTTATTTACTTATTAGAAAGTAGCAAATATTTGTAGATTATCATCTGCTTGAGGAGCAGGGAATGCAGCATTGAATTGCATTACTCCAGAAGCAAAAGTGTAATCGTTTCCAGCACCAGGCATAAGGATAATACCATTCAAAATAACTTGCTCAGATCCTTCAACAAGGTTAGCACTAGTAGTTACAGTGAATGATTTATTAGATCCATCAAGATCACCTACATAAGAAGCGCGCTTGAATACAGTGATTATTTGAGGAGCTGCAAATACAGCAGATCCACTAACCATTGTAAGCACTTGTCCAGCTGTACCTAGGTCAGCAACCAATACTTCTTTCTCATCACCTTTAGGGCCAGCGATCCAACGATCATTTGCAGAATCCCAAAGCAAAGAACCAGATGCAAGGTTAGGAGCAGTAGGATCATTTACTTCGATACCAGCGTATGCACCACCACTACCATTCAAAGAAATGATATTATCACCAATATCAACTTGGGTAGAGTTTACAATAGTTTGGGTACCGTTCACAATCAAATTACCAGTGATAGTTACATCATTAGCAAATGATTGGTTACCAGTGAATGAATTACCACCATCTAAAAGAGCGTAAGAAGAAGTTGCAGCTTCTAAAGCGTCAACGTCTAATTGTAATTGATCAATATCACTTTGAGCAACAAGCATATCAGCTTGAAGTTGGTCGATATCAATTTGGGCTTGGGACATGTCAGACTGTAATTGGTCTACATTACCTTGCTCTACAAGCATTTCTGATTGTAAAGTAGAAATGTTACCTTCAGCTGTGCTCATCCTGCTTTCAAGAGAATCAATGTCACCTTCAGCTGTGGTCATACGACCTTCAAGAGAATCTATATCACCTTCAGCTGTGGTCATACGACCTTCAAGAGAATCAATGTCAGCCTCAGCTACGTCTAAATCACTCTGTAAAGTGAAGATATTCAATTCAGCAGCATCGATATCTGACTGAGCTTGAGACATTTCGCTTTTCAAAGTAACTACGCTAGAAGAAACATTGAAAAGATCAAGTTCAGCAGCGTCTAAATCAGACTGCAATTGTGCTACATCAGCTTCAATTGATACTACAGAAGAAGCAAATGATCCAGAGAAAGTTGAAATTTCACTATCAACATAATCTTTGTTAGCTGCGTCTGTACCTGCAGAAGGGCCAGCAATATTAGATACTACTTGTCCGTTTGCGTTGATGCCATCATTTACTGAAAGAGAACCTGTAACTTTGAGATCACCTTTGATGTCAATAGAACCTTCAGAAGTAAGAAGGACGGTTTCTGCGCCATCGCCTGAACCCTTTGCAAGATTCACATCTGCTGAGGCAGCTGCAGAGCCAAAGGTAAATACCCTACCCGCTGCCTGGCGATCTAATACAAGTTTTGTAATTGCCATGTTTGTTTTTTTTTATTTTTATTAGTTATTCGAAACTATGCGTAACTAATTTTCCAATATGTTATAGTAAATAAATCTCCTGAATCCAATTCATGGTCAGAATTAATTGTTATGATGTTTTCTGAAACAGTATAATCATAACTGGATCCTTTTCTCAAATATAACCCATTCCATACAACACTTATAGGTTTATTTGTTATAGGAGAGGCATCTAACATCAATAAATATTCAGAAGGGGATGAAATAACAATTTCTTCTATAACATTTTCTTCTACAGTTATTTGTGGAGGAGGGTCAATGGTTCCTCCATCTTCTCCAGATCCTGGAGTAGTTCCTATTGTAGTAGAACTCCCTGGACCTACAAGTAAATCTATTGGTGTTCCGTCTCCAGTATATATTTTACCATCTCTGATTTGTAATAGGTGACTATACGAATCGCCTACTGTTTGGGCATACAAATCATGTTGTTTTCTCATGTAACCATTATTTTATCACAACTCTGTTATGTGGTTTATCAAAATACCTTGAATTTTTTTGAGTTCATCTGCTGTTAGTTTGTTATCTTTTATGTATGTTTCTATTATTTGACCAAATCTCATTTTATTTTCACTAAGATTTTTATAAGAGATTTTCTCTTTTTTCATCGTCTTAGCTATACTTTTCACATGCTCTATAATAGTTTTTGGAGATTGAGTAGATTTTGGAATAGGAGTAGGTTCTGGTGTTTTTCTTAGAGTAGGAGTTGTAACCATCGAAACTTTCTTTCCTCCTTCATGAGATTTTATCTCACTTATAGCCACTTTCTTCTTCAATTTAGCTTCAAATTCAGTTTGCCAAGGAATGAATAGAGTATCATCAACTACCATTTCTAACATTAGAGTTCCCTTAGTGTTTTCTTTGAATATATTTTTTAGAGAGAGCATAGGAACTTCTATATCTCCATTATCTGATACTTTTCCATTGAAATACATACAATGACCTGATGTTTCTAACATCAATCTCACTTTCTTTGTAGAATTTTCAGCTCCACTTATTTCAGCTTTACATTTTATAGATTTTGGATCATCTAAGTATAAATCATACATGGTTATAGGTTGATGTTATTGATCTCTATCTTCTTTTTGATAAATTCTATGTCCTTTACAGTTACTTTTGAGGTTTTATTGACTTTTTTCTCAATTTCTACATCATCATAACCTTCAAACATAAGTTTTATTCGGATAACTGATTGTTTCTTTTCTTTAGGAAGTGCTCTAAGTATAGATGGCCATTGGGTTTCATCAACGGCTCCTAATTCATTTAGTACAAATCCTAAATCTTTCCAAGCGGCCCCAAACCATTGTCTCCATTGTGTATGAGATATATCTGACCACTTAGTGGAATAAAACAACTCCATATCATATAAATATTACAGATATCAGTTTATTATTACACTCTTGATTGATCTTATAACACTCTCAGTTGATACCTCATGTTCTATTGGTGTATACTCTATCTTTGTTCTTACATTGGGACCATGGATACGTGTCACATTCGAGGAGAACTCATGGTTAGCGGGTGTAAAATCACTTATGAGGAATACATGACAACCTAAAGAATGCGCTAACCAACTTAGACCTGAACTAACACCAATAAAATATGATGCTGATGCTAAATCATCAATTCGCTCTTGGATAGGTCTATTTCCTGTTTTATTCTTTACTCTAAATAAGTTTGTAGGTTCTTTGGAGATTATATGAACCTCATATCCAGCGAATGTGAGTTCATTTACTACTTCTTGCCAATCACCATGCCAAGTTTTCATATCCATTGATGCATGTTGTGATATGCAGATCTTTTTTGGATCTTTGGCTGTCCTTTTATGTGTAACCCTAGCAGTAAGTGATTGATATTCTAATCCTAGGATATCAGCAGCCACTTTTTGTAGTGGTTCAGTGAGATAAGTTGATGGAGAATACACTGGAGGTGTATCATCATGTGTTCCTATGTAATATTGTGCAAAAACGTTATCTATGCGAGTATTAGGTTTTACGAACATTATATTTGGATACTCTTCGATAAATAAATCGTTCCAAAAAGTAGAACAAATCACTTGGCAACCGTGTTTCTTTTGGAACTCTTCTACATAAGGCATCCAAGCTAAGTTATCACCTAATGCAAACGCATCCATTTTTATAAAAACGACTTTTCCTGATAGATCCAAATCATAAGTCCATAATTGAATTTTAGCATCTCCTAAAATCTCATTTATCGCTTTATTTTTTCCCCAACACTCTATTCTCCAATCAACATAGTATTGATATGGTGAAGTATATACACCTCCAGGAGGTAGGTCTACTTCTATTGGAGGAATTCCTCCATTTTTGTCAGTTAGGACTAACGTAAATGGTTCTTTTGACAAATTTTCTAACCTTGGTGACCCTTCTACTAATGGAAGATGGGTTACAAAACTTATTTTTACCATGAGATATTTTTATTGAGATATATGAGATCCATTTGTCCTTTTCCTACTACTTCGAACCCTTTTTCGACTAAATATTCATTGAGTTCATCGAAAGTTGGGGCGCCTTTATACTCTGTGTTACCTCCTATTGGAACTTCTGTGTGTATCATTTTTGTGAGGTTGATATAGTCACCTAAACCTTTGAGAGCGTCTAATTCTGCACCTTGGATATCCATCCAAAGTAGATCTATTTGACTTATGGACTTTTTTTCCAAATATCCATCTAATCGGACTAATGGTACCTCTACTGGTGTTTGTTTATAGGTTTTATCTGCACTTAGGAACAGTGAAGACGCTCCAGGGTTTCCGTCTTTTTGGATATAGTATGGTAAGTTTGATTGGGATTTTGTTGCGTCTTGATCTACCTTGTAGAATGTCACCACGTCTTCTCTGGATCCCACTGCGGCAGCGTTGAATGTGATATTTGGGAAATATTGTGAACGAGTTTCGCAGAGGGGGACCATATCAGGATTACACTCAAATGAATGAACCGTTGCGTCTGGGTATTTCACTGAGAACCATATACTTTCATATAGGTCTCTGGCGCCTAGATCCAGGATTGTTTTGGGTTGGATTTTATAATGGTGTAGGAAACGTTGTAAACTCCTTAGTTTGTAAATCTCTGGAATGTTTAGTTCATCTATGAGAGAGAATAGATTTTTTGGATCGAGTAGTTCCATAACTTTTTATATAAATATAAAAAAAAAAGGCCAGATAAAATCTGGCCTCTTATAGTTTTTATAGGATGATTATGTTAGGCGAATTCTTACAGCTCCAGCATTATGATAGAGACCATTTACTGGAACTCCGCCTGCTGCAGCAGCAACATCAGATGCATAGTTTCCTAGGTTTACAACTAGTGAACCAGTTATTTGAACTTGGGTTCCTGCTGCATACATTAGATTTGATCTAGCAGCTGTTGATGAACCATTTCCTATTATGAATGCACTATTGGCGCTTGAAGAGAGGTTGTATTGTCCAAAAACATTTTGCCACGTTCCACTAGCATATGTACCCAATCCTGATGCAAATGAAAAGTTACCTAAAGTAACGCCTCCAGATCCTTGTGCATGGGATCCATATCCAATCGCAGTACTCAATTGACCTTCTGCGTGAGAGTAGTCTCCAAGAGCTATAGTGTTTATGCCTTCAGCATGAGAAGCAGTTCCTATCGCTTCTGTGCTAAATCCTTCAGCATGAGAATGTTCTCCTACTGCTGTTGTTTGATTTCCTTCAGCATGAGAGCCAAGTCCTATTGCCGTACTCACTCTTCCTTCAGCATGAGAATAGTCTCCAAGAGCTTTATTTGATTGTCCTTCAGCATGAGAACCAGTTCCAAAAGATGTAGTAAGCGCTCCTTCTGAATGAGAATATATTCCTAAAGCTCTAGTAGTATTTCCTTCTGCATGTGATGATTCTGCAGCGGCTGAAGTTCCTGTTCCTTCAGCATGAGAATATTGACCAATTGTAGTAGTGTTATTACCTTCTACATGAGAACCGGTTCCATATGAATATGAAGTGCTTCCTTCTGCGTGTGAATATGGAGCAAAAGCTATATTTCCATATCCTTGAACAAACTTAGCGGCGATTTGCACAGAAGAGGTTGTAGTGCTTCCTGCAGTAGTAACTGATTGTAGAGTATCAGCTGAACCTCCACCAGAAGTTATTGCTACTCCATTTAGGAATAGAGAACCAGTAATATTTGTTGATCCTGATATTTCTACTTTATTTAGCGTAGGTAGAGCCACTAACAAATTATCTCTAGCAGCATCTGAAGTACCATCACCAATAATAAAAGCAGATTGTTCACCTCTTATAGCATTCCATTGACCTTGAGCATGTTGATATGGTGCATTAGTCACTGTACCCCATCCTTCAGTATGTGCATTAGGACCCTTAGCTGTAGTTTCATTTCCTTCTGCGTGAGAATAAACACCTATTGCATCCGTTAAATATCCTTCTGCATGAGAATAGTTTCCTATAGCAGTAGATGAAAGACCTTCTGCGTGAGAACCTGTGCCTATTGCTGTAGTTTGCGCACCTTCAGAGTGTGCAAATCTTCCAAACGCAATAGATCTATCACCTTCAGCATGAGAAAATCTACCAATTGTAGTAGTATTACCACCTTCAGCATGAGAACCCTCTCCTAAAGCTATTCCACCTACGATTGTAGCAAATCCAGCATCATTTAGCGCTCCGCCTTCTGCATGTGATGACCAAGCCGCTGCTGTAGATCTTACACCTTCAGCGTGTCCATATGCTCCAGAAGCTAGAGTTTGCCAGCCTTCTGCATGTGAATAAGCGGCATTTTCTGCTGTAATTCCTCCTTGGCCTTCTGCGTGAGATCCTAATCCATAGGCTGTAGTAAATACACCCTCTGCATGAGAATAAGAACCTATAGCATAGTTTTGACTGCCTTCAACATGTGAAGCTTGTCCTATAGCATATGCAGATACTCCTTCTGCGTGTGAATTGTCTCCAATTGCACTACTAGAAAGACCTTCTGCATGAGAACCGGTTCCTATTGCTACAGTTCCTTCTCCTTCTGAGTGCGACCATGGGCCTTCAGTTCTAGTTACTTTTCCTTCAGAGTGAGAACCTGATCCTATTGCAGCGGTGTCTACACCTTCAGCATGAGAAGCTTCACCATTTGTTATTGATCTATCTCCTTCAGCGTGAGAATATAGTGCTATTGTCTGAGTATTTAGACCTTCTGCGTGAGAATATCCAGATCCGGCTATAGTTCCATAACCTTCAGCATGCGCTCCAGTTGAGTCAGCTAATGTTCCTTGGCCTTCACTATGAGCACCTATACCAGAAGCTTTTGTAGAAATACCTTCTGCATGAGAAGCATCACCTTCTGCTATTGTTGGTCTCCAACTAGATGATAAGAACCAAACTCCTGGATCTGTTGGATTATAGAATGGATCACCTGGCTCTAGAGGTATTTCACCTCCTAAATCGTATTGATACATTGCACCAGCACCATGAGCCCATGAGTTTTGGCCAGATGCAATTGCGCCTGCTCCACTTGCTGATACATCGAAGTATTCATTCCAACCTTCTCCTTGTCCTACCCAATCACTACCTGTTGAGAATTCACCACCAAGAGCTAATCCAGTAGTGAGTGATGCACTTATATAAACTGATGCAGTTGTGGAATTTCCTGCAGTTGTTACTTCTTGAAGAGTTCCTGCTGCTCCACCTCCGCCTCCTGATGCGGTGAGTTGTAATGTGTCTCTGTCCCAATTGACAGTTATACCAGAGCCTGATACTTTGACATGTGAAGCTGTTCCGAATAGAGATCCCGTAAAACTGGGTGCAGTAAATGGCCCAGTTGACGACATCGCAGAGTTAAATTGTATTGGCATTTTTATCTATTTATACAAATTACGTATTGATTATTAGGCCCTTTTACAGCATCGCTAGTATATAAGGAGCCTGATGGAATTCCTGATGGAGTTGTAGCAAAATGAGGTATACCCAATATTCCTAAGGTTCCAGATATATCTAGCGATGCTGTTAGAGTTAGGGACATGTTATTGTTTTTATGATACTCTTATTACAACAAAATTACCATTTCTATATAGATCTCCTACTGCAACTCCACCTGCTGCGGCTGATGAATCATCGGAATACGCTGGTAAGTTTGCAAAGTTTATTTTTCCAGAAATTGTTAGATTACCACTTCCAGTAATATTTACAGCGCTTATGCTTGAACCAGGATTTAGTCCATTAGCTAAAGTCGCAAATGATGCTGATGTAGCTGTAGAAGCATTACCAAACAAACTACCAGTTGCAGTTAGGTTTAGTGCATCAAGTGATTGGAAGTATGCCTTTACACCAAGTTGAGTACCAAGTGTGGATAGAGCTTTATTGAATTGAACGTCATCATATCCAAAGAAACCACTAATTGCTACTCTTTCAGGTAATCCTGTAAGTGTAGTGATGGTTGAGTTGAATATTTGTACAAAAGTTCCAGCAGCAGCAGTTACTGCAGCAGAACCAGAAGCAATTGGATATACATTTGAATTTTGGATAGCAAGTGTACCAGCAGTTACAGATGGTGCAATCGCTTGTAAACTATCCTTGATATATACTGCAGCTCCTGCATTGTTTACGGAGATTGGGTATTGTTTACCTGCTTGGAATACCACTGTACCAGGTCCGCTGATTACTGAACCAGTAACGCATTGGAACTCAGAGTCGATGAAGTCAGAGTATGCGGATGGGCCAGATTTAGTATAACTATCCAATACATTGATCTGCCAACCGTAAAGGCTACCTGATCCTTGGTGAACAAGGTGCTTGATCCTCATTCCATCAATACGAGTAGATGGAGCTGCAGAAGCGATGTTTACAGTAAAGGTACCATTGATCTCTACTAAGCCGGATCCGGCAGTTTCTGATCCAATAAAGGATAGGTTAGGTTTAGTTACAGTGATGTTCTCAGTGTATATACCTCTATGGACGATGATGATATTACCACCACCTGCAGAAGCAGCATTATAAGCAGCTGTTACTGTTTTATATGGTCTGTTGAGTGATCCGTCTCCAGTTGAGTCGTTACCACTTCCTGAACTTACATGAATCTCTTGTGCAAATGCTATTGAAGCAACACCTGCTGCCCAACTTGCTGATTGTGCAAGTGTAACATGAGAAGCTGTTATAGCATAAGAAGAGGATAGAGCATAAGATGCTGAACCTAATAATGATCCTGTTATTCCACCTAATACACTGAGTTTACCATCTACTTGTGCATCGTTGATGATATTTACTTGGCCATTTAGCGTTTGGATATCATCAGCTGCGTCACCGAATACGTTAGAACCAGAAGAATAAATTACTGAGGAACTTTCAAACACTACATTGAGATACTGAATAGATGCGGTGTTTGTAATTATCAAATCTGCTAAGGTAAGTGAAGTTGCATTCAATCCATCAGCAAGTAGTGCATGGGATGCAGAGATTGCAACATCAGCATTTAGTGCATGATCAGCTTCTAAAGCATGTGAAGCACTTATAGCACTGTCAGCATCAATAGAATAAGAAGAGCTGATTGCATTACTTGCACTTACTGCGTAATTAGCATTAGCTGCATTTGATGCAAAAGACGCATTAGTAGCGTTAGAGGCATTCACTGCATTTGCAGCATTTACTGCATTAGTTGCATTTACAGCGTTTATAGCATTATCTGCTGTTTCAGCATAAGAAGCAGATAAACCATTTACTGAATAACTAGAAGATCCTAGGAGAGATCCTGTAATACCTCCTACAACATCAAGTTTGCCACTAACTGTAGCATTATTGAGAATATCTACTTGTCCGTGAAGGGTCTGGGTATCATCTGGAGCATCACCAAAGATATTGGAGCCTGATGAATAAACTACAGAGGATGATTGGTATACAACGTTTAGATACTCAATTGACGCAGTATTTGTTACCCTAAGATCTGCAATTTCGATACTTGCTCCGCTAAAATAAGAAGATGTTTGGGCACTATTTGCCCATGAAGATGTACCTACTAGATCTCCAGTAAATACACTTCCATCTGTGATCTGCAAACTACCACTCAATCTTATTGAGCCTGATAGTTCGATAAAGTTATTAGCCATTTTTTTGTTTTTTGTTTATGTTATTCGAATTTGTATAAAGTTACCGTTTCTGTATATACCTCCAATTGGAACTCCTGCAGCTGCTGCTTGTGCATCGTTTACATAACCACTTGATAGTGCTATCTCTTCCAAAAACACATAAGATGCAGTAGAGGCATATGATGCTGAGGTTACAGAACCTGTTACAAATTCTTGAGTTGGGGCCCAAGATGCAGATATTGCGTAAGATGCGGTGCCTTGTAATGAACCCGAGAAATGATCTGTCGCTATTATTATATCTGAAATGAACCCCATTACACAGTTTAGTTATTTTATATAAATATATAGGCCAAAACAGATATTTTAACTTCTAAACGTTAAAACCTATAGATCCTCCAACACCTCCTGCATAAGGAGATAATGAACTCCATTGGGTATTATTAGTTGAGATAGGTGTTTTGTTTAAAGGCCCCGAGTCTGTATACTGACTAGCTGATGTAGTTGCTAGTAATAATAATCTTGTTCCAGTAATTGATGTTAATGGAGAAGTAGGAGGTGTAAATGGAGTAAGCTGTCCACCTGGATTATACACACACGTGCCATTTACTATACGTAAATTTGTTATATAACCAGGAAACCCTGTATTAATTGAACTCGTACTATCACATCCTATTGTTAGATATTGAGTAGCTGTAGGAAATGGTGATGGTTTAGGGCTTGATACCGCACTCATAATTACTCCATCTTTCCAAAAAAATATTCCAGTATTATTTCCACAAAGCGCAAAATGCTCCCATGTGTTTAAACTGTTTCCTGCGTCTGCTGCGTTACTTGAGTAAATATCTGATTGGCTTTCAAGATAAGCTCTAGCATTAGTACTCACTCCAAATTGATTATACATAGAGATAGAGTATGCAGGAGTAGAGGCAAAATTTCCAAGAGAAAGTACTCTTGGTTCATCTCCACTTCTTACATAATTAGCTGTTTTATATTGCCACCACTCTATAGTCCAAGGGTACCCTAAAGAAAAATCATCAGGATCAAATGTTGGTGAATAAGCTAAATATCCTGGTTGTGATGGCCAAACGAGATTAGCACCCTGATATAGGGCGCTAACCGCGGTTGATCCAAGATAAAAATTAGTCGGTGTACTATCACCAAATTTTATACTCATATTATATTACTATATAGAACGTGTTAGGATCTTTGGTACCAATGGCAGAGTATTCAGCAGAAGTACAAGTTACCATTTTGGTTACTTTAGCAGTTGAAGTATAGGTATCACCTGCATTACTTACAACTTCACCGCTGCCTGTTATATTTGATCCTGATTGGATAAAAAGAGATCCTGTTACTTGTACAACTGATCCGGATGCGAATAGAACATTCTTTCTAGATCCATTACTTATACCAGAACCTACGATGAATGATCCACTCTCAGTAGATATTTGGTTGAACATACCAACTACAAACTGATGGTTTGCTCCTGCTATAGTATGTTTACCACTTGTATGAGAATAATCACCAACTGCGGTTGTCAAATCACCTTCTGCATGAGAACCAGTACCATTGGCCATACTAGATAAACCTTCTGCGTGAGAGTAAGGGCCTATTGCGTCTGAACTAAATCCTTCAGCATTTGAGTAATTACCTACAGCTATAGTTTGGTAACCTAAAGTATGAGAATGGTTACCTCCTGCAGTAGTAAGTTGACCTTCAGCATGAGAATAGTTACCTCCTGCAGTTGATTGTTGTCCTTCAGCATGAGAATTTTGTCCAAATGATAAGGTATTTTGTCCCTCAGCATGTGAATAGCTTCCAAACGCAGTAGTTGAGTTACCTTCAGCATGAGTATAACTACCTGAAGATATACTAAGACTTCCTTCAGCATGTGAGTTCTGACCTATAGCTTTTGTGCTAGTACCTTCAGCATGTGAACCTTGACCTACAGTAGTTGTAAATTGTCCTTCAGCATGCGAGCCTTGACCTACGGCAGTGTTATTTTGACCTTCTGTGTGAGTATATGCTCCTATAGCAGTAGTTTGTGTTCCTTCTGCATGAGCTCCTACTGCATTGGCGTAAACAAAATATCCATTAGCAAAAGCTGCTTGAGCTGTTATTCCTATGTTTGATCCTATACCTGCTGAACCTCCGGTAAATGCTCCAGTTATCTTTACGCTGTCTCCTATAGCAACTGAACCTAAACTAGCAGTATTTGTATGCGGACTAGCTATTTGAGATACTACTAATGAACCTGTTATGATTGCAGATCCAGTGTAAGGGAATGTTTCACCTCCACCTCCACCGCCTGAAGTAACCTCTGTTCCATTTAGGTATAGAGAACCAGATATATCTACACGGCCACCTGATGCGTAGATCAAGTTATGTCTTGAGGAGTCAGAAGTTCCATCACCTATTATAAATGCAGAGCTAGAAGGAACAAGTTCGTTGAACTGTCCAGCTACTAGTTGATAATCACCAAGTGCTACAGTATCAAGACCTTGGGTATGTGACCAGTTACCGATTGCAGTAGTTTCACGACCTTCAGCATGCGAACCAGATCCGATTGCAAGACCACCAGGTATTGGAATTAATGATGAGTAAGATCCAGTTGGAACAATGAAACCTCCACCTTCTGCGTGTGAGAAATTTCCTAATGCTGTAGTATAAACACCTTCAGCGTGTGATCCAGTTCCTATTGCCCATCCACCGCTTGCATTCATTTGTACAAATACTCCTGATCCACTTATATGATATGCTCCACCTTGTGCAAATGAGCTGTTTCCTGCGGCATGAACTGATGCTCCTATTGCTGTAGCTATTACAGCTGAACTAGTTGATCTAAAGCCCATGGCTATTTGTGCTCCGCCTGTGGCGCCTACTCCTATAAGAGATGAAGTTACAAGGTTATTAGATCCTACTGCAAACGATACTCCACCATTTTGACCTATAATGTTTTGACCACCTATTGCCATTGCTTGCTGTCCAGCAACCTTATTCATTTGGCCAAACGCAAATGCCATCGAGTTAGATATTTCATTCATTGCGCCAAATGCTGCTGCTGCTTGTATTGTTTGACCGAATACACTTGCAGTCATAAACTTATTCATTTGCGATCCAGTAGCATCCAATTGGAATGTACCAGATACTGCAGCTGAACCAGTGTATGGGAATGCTCCACCACCTGTTGATTGAACTAGGTCTTGCCAACCACCATTACCTAAGCCTTTATATACTCTATATTTTTGAAGATTAGTAGCATAATATATAGAACCTGTTAGTGCGGATCCTGAATGGTACGATCCACCGGGAACGGTACCTTCAACACTTGAACTAGCAGCACCTAAGAAAGTTTGGGAAGAAGGCATATCAGATGTCATTATCTGTACCCATTGAGGTCCATTAAATTTACTCTTAGGTAAACCAGTTCCTCCCGATTCAGGAGCAACTGATTGTGTAGACGCTAGTTTATATACTAAGTGAATAGATTCTGATCCAAATACTGTTTGAAGCAATAAATTCATATCACCTGGTTCCAATGCACCACCTATTGAGCGAGTTTGTGCTGGGCCTAATCCTGGATAAGATTTAGTTACATCAAATAGAGTTCCACTTTGTGCAGTTTGATATGCTACACCTTGGGAAGTTCCACCAGCAGAAGCGGTCAATTGTAGTTGAGATCCAAACCAATTTACACTTATATTAGATCCAGTTACATTGATATAACTAGCTGTGGCTGCTAATGAAGAGGTTTCAGCGAATTCCGCATGTGATGCAGAAGTTACTGAGCTGGTTAGGAAGTATGATGCAGTAAGAGCGCTAATAGCAGCTTGAGCTAGAGAAGCACTTGTTACTGAACTTGTTAGGAAGTATGATGCAGTTGCTGCTTGGGTTGCATAAGAAGCAGTTCCAAGTAGTGAACCAGTAACTCCACCTGTTACATTGAGAGATCCTGTAATAACAGTAGGGCCAGTGATTGTAGTTGAGCCGCTCATTACTGTGGATCCAGAGATAATCGTGGAACCAGAGATAATTACAGTTGAACCGGAAGTATTGAAGTTTGAACTACTTACATAAGAAGCAGTAAGAGCATAAGATGATGATATTGCATTCAATGCCCAACTTGCAGTTCCTTGGAGAGATCCAGTAACTCCACCAGTTACGGTTAGAGATCCACTCATTACAGTTTGACCGATGATAGTTGTAGAACCACTAAGAACAGTCGATCCGGTTACTCCAAAGTTTCCGTTTACTACTGAACTACCACTTATTACTGATGATCCACTTATTACAGTTGTTCCATTGATAATTTGTGAACCACTTATAAGTGTAGAACCACTCATTACGGTTGAACCAGAGATAATCACTGTGGATCCAGAAGTATTGAAGTTTGAACTACTTACATATGAAGCAGTTAGTGCATATGAAGCGCTGGTAGCAAAATTAGCGTAAGAAGAACTTACTGCCATTGATGCACTACCAGGGGTTATTTGTTGGCCATTGATATAGAATGATCCTGTTATATTTACTGAGCCAGTGAACTGGTGGTTATCATCCATAGCATCACCGAACCTGTTAGATCCAGAAGAATAATCTACTGATGAAGTTACCTCAATCACTGTTAGTTTGCGTGCAACAATATCTCCAGTTATGTTCAAGGAACCGGTGATCTGAGCATCTCCAGTGTATGGGAATGGATCAGCCGAACCTGTGAGTTGGATTTGAGATCCTACATAGTTTACTGTGATTGCTTTACCTTTGATATCTACATAGGAAGCTGTTACAGCTTGATTTGCATAAGATGCTGTTCCAAGTAGTGAACCAGTAACACCTCCAGTAACCACCAAAGATCCACTCATTACAGTCTGACCGATGATAGTTGTAGAACCACTAAGAACTGTGGAACCTGTAACACCAAAGTTACCATTTACCACTGAACTTCCACTAACAACTTGTGAACCACTTACTACAGTTGTTCCATTGATGATCTGTGAACCACTAATAATGGTTGAACCACTAAGGATAGTGTTTCCTTGAATGGTTGTAGAACCACTAATCATTGTGGATCCACTAAGGATAGTAGAACCTGATATAATTACTGTAGAACCTGAGGTATTGAAGTTAGAAGAACTGATATATGACGCTGTAAGTGCATAAGACGCTGATATTGCGTTTAGAGAGTAGGAAGCGGTTCCTTGAAGCGATCCAGTAATACCACCATTTACGATTAGAGAACCACTCATTACTGTATTACCAATAACTGTGGTTGATCCACTAAGAACGGTTGATCCAGTTACTCCAAAGTTACCATTTACAGTTGAACTACCACTTATTACTTGGGAACCAGAGATAACTGTTGTTCCTTGGATGATTGTAGAACCACTAATAAGAGTAGAACCACTCATTACTGTTGAACCACTAAGAAGTGTGCTACCAGATAGAATTGTTGTTGAACCAGAAACAGTAATTACACCTCCTGCGAAATATGATGCTGTTGCGGCCCAAGAAGATGATACTGCATAAGATGCAGTTCCCTGAAGTGATCCTGTGATACCTCCTAGGACGTTCAAACTTCCACTTATTACACTATTGCCATTTACATTTAGGCTTCCAGATACACCCACAGAGCCACTCATAGCCGTTGGGCCTTGTATTGTAGTAGATCCGCTTAGGGTAGTTGAACCTGTAACCGACATGTTACCATTTACTGAACTACTACCGCTAATCACTTGAGAACCACTAACAATTGTAGTTCCATTGATGGTTTGTGAACCACTAATGATTGTAGAACCACTGAGGATTGTATTTCCTTCAATTATTGTAGTTCCTGAAACATAGGTTGATCCACTGATTACGGTAGATCCACTTAGGATTGTATCACCTTGAATAGTGGTAGATCCTGTGATAATAGTATCACCTTGGATGGTAGTGGATCCTGTAATGAGAGTTGATCCACTCAATACTGTTGTAGATCCTGAAATGGTGATCGCTCCACCACCAAAATAAGATGCGGTTAGAGCGTGAGAAGCAGATACAGTATTCTGAGCCCAAGAAGCGGTTCCGTATAGGGAACCAGTCATGTTTGGTGCAATTACTACTGAACTGTTAAAATTTTGGCTACCTGACCAAGTATTTGATCCTGATGTTGTAGGAACTACTGATAGGTTCTGACCGACCAATATCCACTTTACACCATCAAACTTGTATTGAGCACCCGTTGATGCTACAAATACTTGGTTTAGAGTAGGCGACGAAGGAAAAATTATCACTGGCATCGTGTATAGTTTATTGTTTATTATTATGATATTCTTACTACAACTACATTACCTGTTCTGTATATTCCACCAAGAGGAATTCCTCCTGCTGCTGCAGCTGTATCATCAGCAAACTCTCTTACAAGATAATCTGACATGAAATAATTGCTTGAAGTTGCAGCATAAGAAGCGGATACGGCATTATCTGCTGTAACACTTTGTATAGCTAAGGAAGTTGCAGCAACCCATTGTTGAGTTGATCCATCATCATAGTATATATAAAGGT
>JACCDV010264805.1_pt1 | contig 19717 bp, 21 predicted proteins | sample 7446131 | NCBI WGS metagenome assembly JACCDV01 (sample SAMN15323448, study PRJNA562643) | freshwater metagenome | isolation source: river surface water | place: USA:Blue River Watershed | collected 2017-08-17 | reverse complement strand
GTAATTTTGTCCTGCAAATAAGGGTAACACTCATCACCCCATTCAAATTATTTGCTATGCTTGATTCCAGTAAATTTCTTTTCGAAGCTTTAACGTACGATGATGTGCTTTTGCTTCCTGCTTATTCCGAGGTTTTACCTCGTGAAGTAAGTACCTCCTCTCGCCTTACACGCAACATTTCACTTAATATTCCGATTGTTTCTGCTGCCATGGATACGGTAACAGAAGCTGCTTTGGCGATTGCTTTAGCTCAGGAAGGTGGGATTGGAATCATCCACAAGAACATGACGATTGAGCAACAAGCAGCTCAAGTTCGCAAGGTAAAGCGCTCTGAATCAGGGATGATCATCGACCCGGTGACTTTAAAGGATAACTCCACACTCGGGGATGCCCAACGAATCATGAGGGAATTCAAAATCGGTGGTATTCCGGTCATTGATAATGCAGGACTTTTAGTGGGGATTTTGACGAACCGTGATTTACGTTTCCAAAAACAAACCGCTCGTCCCGTGAAAGAGATCATGACGAAGGATAATTTGATTACGGCCAAAGAAGGAATCAGCATGGAACAGGCCGAAAGCATTCTACAAGAACATAAAATCGAAAAATTACCCATCATCGACAAGAATGGAAAATTGATCGGTTTGATTACTTATAAAGATATTTTAAAGCGCAAGTCACACCCTTTGGCATCCAAAGATGTTTTAGGCCGTCTTCGCGTAGGTGCCGCCGTAGGCGTGACACCGGATTTATTAGACCGCGTTCAGGCACTAGTTCAAGTAGGCGTAGACGTAATCAGCATCGATACGGCTCACGGACACTCGAAAGGAGTAATCGACGCCTTGAAATCGGTGAAGAAAGCCTTCCCTACACTAGACGTAATTGTAGGTAACATCGCCACTGGCGAAGCAGCCGTTGCTTTAGCCGAAGCCGGAGCTGATGCCGTGAAGGTAGGCGTGGGTCCAGGAAGTATTTGCACCACCCGAATCATCGCAGGTGTGGGGATGCCACAATTGACTGCAGTTTATGAAGCTGCCAAAGCTTTACAAAAATACGATGTCCCAGTCATTGCTGACGGAGGTATACGTTATTCAGGCGATGTAGCGAAAGCCATCGCAGGCGGCGCCAGCACCGTCATGATCGGTTCTCTTTTAGCCGGAACAGACGAAGCACCAGGCGAAATGATCATTTTAGAGGGTCGTAAATTCAAATCATACCGCGGAATGGGCTCATTAGAGGCCATGGAAGATGGTTCGAAAGACCGCTACTTCCAAGACGCAGAAGACGATATCAAGAAATTAGTTCCAGAAGGAATCGTAGGTCGCGTACCATTCAAAGGTTCAGTAACCGAAATTTTATACCAAATGGTCGGCGGCTTAAAAGCCGGCATGGGCTATTGCGGCGCCTCTTCTATCGAAGCCATGCAACAAGCCAAGTTCGTAAAAATCACCTCAGCTGGTGTGAAAGAAAGTCACCCACACGATGTGAGCATCTCAAAAGAAGCGCCTAACTATTCGGCAAAATAAGATTTTAGTTCATTCATAAAAAAGGCCTCGCAAATCGCAAGGCCTTTTTTTTTATTTGTAATTCTGAACAGTGTCCACGAAACATTGCACCTTATCCGGATTAATATCGGGATAAACCCCATGCCCTAAGTTCGCAATGTAGCGCTGCGTCCCAAACTGATCAATCATCTTCTTAGTCTCCGCTTCCAGCGTCTTGAAATCGCCATACAACGCACAAGGATCTAAATTTCCTTGTAAGGTTTTATTAGGTCCGACTAATCGACGCGATTCCGCGATATCCATATTCCAATCCAAACCAATCGTCGCACAATTCAACGCAGCCATCTCTTCTCGAGCGAAGAAAGCCCCTTTCGCAAAAAGCGTCACAGGAACTTCAGTCACGGCATCACAAATCTGCTTCAAGTATGGCGTCGAAAACACTGAATATTGTGCTGGCGACAAAATACCGGCCCATGAATCAAAGATTTGGACTAAATTAGCTCCAGCCGCTACCTGTGCTTTCAAATACGAAATCGTGGAGTCCGTAATCTTTTGCAACAAAGCATGAGCTAACTCAGGCTCGGCATACAACATCTTTTTAGCCTGCGAAAAAGTCTTCGACCCTTTCCCTTCCACCATATAACAGAAAATCGTGAACGGCGCACCTGCAAATCCGATCAACGGAACCTTACCAGCCAACTCCTTCTTCACGATCTTAATCGCATCCAACACATACTTCAAATCCTCTTCTGGATTCGCCTCTCTTATTTTCGCTAAATCCGCCTTCGATCGAATCACCTCCGGAAAAACCGGACCCTTCTGCTCCTCCATCACATACGGCAAACCCATCGCTTCCGGCACCACTAAAATATCCGAGAAGATAATCGCCGCATCCACCCCAAAACGCGTCACCGGCTGAATCGTCACCTCCGCCGCCATCTCCGGATGCGTCGCCAGCCCAATAAAGGACCCCGCCTTCGCTCTCACTTCTCTATATTCAGGTAAAATTCTCCCCGCCTGACGCATCACCCAAACCGGGATTCGCTCCACAGGCAGACCCTGCGCGGCACGAAGAAGAAGATCGTTTTGTAGTTTTTCCATAAGCATACAAAGGTAAGGCAAAATGAGGGCATAGGCAACATTAGTCGGTATCCGGTAGTCGGTAATCAGTAATCAGGTGGGGAGAGAGGCCGATAAGCGATAAAGCATTTTCCCTATTAAATCAATCTGATTATAATATGTTTTCAATTCATCATCCGAAAAATAATCTAATCTATTCCCTAAAATTAACATTGATTTTACCTCACTTGCTGAGCCTTTGGCAATGTTTAAAAACCGATTAAAATCCTTATTTGAATTTCGTTCAAAACCTTCAGCTATATTATTTGAAATTGAAATAGATGCCCTTTTCAATTGATTCGTAAAACCAAAATCAGGGTGTTTATCAAAGTGCTTATAAAGTTGAACGGCTATTTCAATTGATTTTTGCCACACGATTAATTCCTCAAATTTCCGAACCTTCATATCTTTCCGCTATTTTAAAAGTTAAAAGAATTGAATAGTAAACTAACAGAACAAGCTTTAAACTGATTATTGAAAAAATTTATCAATAACTACTGACTACTGGATACCGACTACCGACTACCGGATACCGACTACTGACTAACGACTACCGACTACCGGTTACCGACTACCGGTTACTGACTACTGATTACTTTTCCTTACCTTTGTCCCTCATCATCACCCGCCCTATGGCTCAGATTAACGCTAAATTCGTAACCAGTAACACCGACTTTAAGAATTGCCCGCCGGCGAAGTATCCCGAATTTGCCTTTATTGGACGTTCGAATGTGGGAAAATCTTCGTTGATCAACTCGATTACCTTTCACAAAGGTTTAGCGAAAACGTCGCAGACTCCAGGAAAAACGCAATTGATTAACCACTTTATTATAGATGAGAAGTGGTTTTTAGTGGATTTACCGGGTTATGGTTTTGCCAAAGTCAGTAAGGAGAAGCGCAAGGAGTTTGAGAAAATGATCTTTGATTATTTGATTCATCGGGAGAATCTGACCTGTTTGTTTGTGCTTTTGGACATTCGTTTGAAGCCTCAGGCAGTGGATATTGAGTTTATGAGTCGGATGGTCGAGGATGAAATACCCTTTTATATCGTGTTTACAAAAGCGGATAAATTGTCCCAAAAGCAGGTAAATGAGAGTGTTGAGCTATACAAAAACTTTCTATTAGAAATGTGGGATGAACTTCCTCCATTATTCATCACTTCAGCTGAGAAGCATGTGGGGAGGGAAGACATTTTAGCCTCTATCAACGAATTAATTCAAACATCCCCATACAGAATAGGGAAATAGTACTAATTTTGCCCCCATAACAAGCGAAAAAACATGGATTTATTGAATGAAGTTGCCCATATCTCGGGAAAAAGTGGATTGTACAAAGTGTTAAAGCCTACACGCACGGGAGTGATTGTGGAGACTTTGGACGCAGCAAAACAAAAATCAGTAGTAGGTGGTCAAACACGTATTTCGGTACTTAAAGACATTTCTTTGTACTTAGATGATCACCAGGATAGCACTTTACCGTTAGCAGATTTATTCTTACAAATCCACGCTAAATTCAATGGCGTTTTACCTATCGAGGCGAAGAAAGCGAGTGATGCTGAGTTATTCAGTACTTTAGCAACGGTTGTTCCTAACTACGATACGGATCGAGTTTTTGCATCAGATATCAAAAAAATCTTAAGTTGGTATTTAATTTTAGTGGCAAATGCGCCTGAGTTATTTCCTGTAGCAGCGAAAGCTGAGAAGGCTCCCAAGGTAGAGAAAGCAGCGCAAGCTGAGAAGAAACCAGCTGCGAAGAAAACCGCAAAATAAATACCATGCAAATTAGGCCCATTGAACCCGGAGATAACGTAGAATTGGCGAAGGTCATTCGTGGGGCGTTGACGGAATTTGGGGCAAATAAACCAGGGACGGTCTATTTTGATCCTACCACGGATGCTTTGTATGAGCTTTTCAGAACTCCTGGATCCTATTATTATGTGGCAACCATTGACCAAGAAGTGGTGGGCGGCTGTGGCATATTTCCGACTGATAATTTACCGGAAGGGACTTGCGAACTCGTTAAATTATATGTGGCTAAAGAAGCCAGAGGCACAGGACTTGGCAAGCAACTGATGGAGAAATCGATGAGTTGGGCAAAAGCAAATGGATACACTCAGGTGTATTTAGAATCCATGCCTGAACTTGCAAAAGCAGTTTCAATTTATGAAAAAGTAGGATTCAGGTCGCTAGATGGTCCGTTAGGAAATAGTGGCCATTGTGGCTGCGATATCTGGATGCTAAAAGCCTTATAAATAAAAAAGCCCTCGATAAATCGAGGGCTTTTTTTATGCTATTAACTCAATTATTTCAACGAATTGATGTACTTCGCTAATTTAACTGCATCCTCCTTAGGCACGGTCATTGGCGCCATTGGGGGATATCCTGGCCAGTTAGATGGCTGAGGCTTTGCGATTAAAGCAACAATCTTATCCACTGAATATTTCTTCTTAGCCACATCTTTATAAGCAGGACCCACTAAACGGGTATCTACTTTATGACAAGCGAAACAAGTATATTTAGTCATTAAAGGCTTGATATCTGCTGGAAAATCTTCTGCTTTTGCTTCAAAGCCCAAAGCCATTGTGCCGAACACGAAAGTTAAAATAAGGTTTATTCTGTTTTTCATAAGAGGTATTTGATTTTTATTGCTACAAATTAAGGGATTAAAGCGCTATAATCCCAATTTATTTTGCCTGAATTGCGTCTACGGCATTTCTAACACTACCATGTTTTTCCAAAAGGTCAGCTGCCATCTCATCACTCACCCCTGTTGCCTCTCGTACCATGCGAATGGCACGCAACACTAATTTGTGATTACTTAACTGCATGTCTACCATTTTGTTCCCCCTTACGCGACCTAGCTGAATCATGACGGCGGTGGACAACATATTTAATACGAGTTTTTGGGCTGTTCCTGATTTCATTCGGGTACTTCCTGTGACATATTCAGGACCTACCACCACTTCGATAGGATATTTCGCTTCAGTTGCCACTGGACTACCCGCATTGCAGACAATGCAACCCGTAAGAATTCCGCGTGCATTTGCATCGCGTAAACCACCGATAACATAGGGCGTTCTTCCGGAGGCTGCGATACCTACTACCGTATCCATTTCGTCTATACCATAGGCTTTCATATCTAACCAAGCCTGTTTTTCATCATCTTCCGCATTCTCCACTGCTTTTCGAATCGCAGAATCTCCACCAGCTATTAAGCCAATCACCCAATCATGAGGCACGCCGTAGGTAGGCGGGCATTCAGACGCATCGACAACACCTAAACGTCCGGAAGTTCCAGCACCAATATAAAAAAGACGGCCGCCTTGCTTCATGCGTTTCACGATTTCATGCACAAGCGGTTCGATGGCGGGAATGACTTTTTCCACTGCTATAGGCACCGTTTTATCTTCCGCATTGATTTGGCGCAAGATGGTGTCGACCGTTTGCTTTTCTAGATCTTGGTAGGTCGAGGATGATTCCGTCGCTAAAGTGCTTAAGTTTTCTGCCATCTTATTTCGATAATGCTGCGAAGTTTGTGAAGAAATGAGGAATCGTTTCTATCCCTTTATAAAAATTAAAAAGGCCATAATGCTCGTTAGGCGAGTGAATAGCGTCCGAATCTAGGCCAAAACCCATCAAAATGGATTTAATTCCCAATTCTTTCTCAAACAAGGCCACTATTGGGATACTCCCTCCTCCGCGGGTAGGAACAGGTTCTTTACCAAATGTCGTCGTCATCGCTTCCGATGCCGCTTGAAAAGCAATACTGTCTGTCGGCATTAAATACCCTTCGCCACCGTGGTGTGCGGTTACTTTGACCTTCACCCCTTTAGGCGCAATCGACTTAAAGTGTTCTGTAAATAAACGTGTAATCTCTGCTGAAGATTGATTAGGCACTAGGCGCATGGAGATTTTGGCAAAAGCTTTAGAAGGTAAAACCGTCTTCGCTCCTTCGCCTGTATAACCACCCCAAATTCCATTAACATCTAACGTAGGGCGGATAGACGCACGCTCTAACGTCGTGAAGCCTTTCTCCCCGTAGACGGTTTCGATGCCTAAGTCTTTTTGGTAAGCCTCTAAATCAAAAGGCGTCTGAGCCATCGCTGCCCGATCTGCTGCGCTCACTTCCATCACTCCGTCGTAAAATCCAGGAATCGTGATGTGATTGAACTCATCGTGCAAAGAGGAGATCATTTGGCATAAAATATTAATCGGATTTGCCACTGCACCACCATATACTCCTGAATGCAAATCGCGATTCGGTCCCTGCACTTCTACTTCCATGTAGCTTAAACCACGTAACCCGACATCAATCGATGGAATATCATTCGCAATAATCGCCGTATCAGAGATTAAAATCACATCCGATTTTAACAATTCCTTATTCGCCGCGACAAAGTTCCCCAGATTATCCGAACCCACTTCCTCTTCTCCCTCAATCATAAACTTCACATTACAAGCTAAATTACCCGTAGCACACATAGCCTCAAATGCCTTTACATGCATAAAAACTTGGCCCTTATCATCACAAGCACCCCGTGCATAAATCACCTCCTCTTTAATCACTGGTTCGAAAGGAGGATTATCCCAAAGCTCTAACGGATCAGCAGGCTGCACATCATAGTGTCCATAAACCAAAACCGTGGGAGCTGCGGGATCCACCATTTTCTCTCCATATACAATCGGATACCCTGGTGTTTCTTCTAATCTCACATGATCCGCACCTGCATTTCGAAGGTTCTCCGCTATCCACTCTGCGGCCTTTCTCACATCCCCCGCATAGGCCGGGTCTGCTGAAATGGAGGGAATACGTAATAGGTCTAATAGCTCCGCCAAAAACCGATCCTTATGAGCGGCAATAAATTCGTGTGTTGATTGCATAATAAATGAAGATATAAAGGCTATAAACGTCCTTTTCGAGGAATAAGATACATCCGATTTTCCGTTCCTGAAATGATTCGTCCAATATTTTTACGGTGTGTAAAAATCACTAAAAAGGAAATAATAAATCCAAAATAAATCAAAATCGGTAATTCCTTTCCAAATACCCCAAATTGAAGTAATAAAGGAAAGACTAACGAAGTTATCATTGAACCTAAAGAAACATAATGTGAAATCGCAAAGACCACTAAGAAAACAAGGCTACTTGCAAATGCAGCTTGCGGATGCAACGCGATAACCATACCTAACGTAGTAGCTACTCCTTTTCCACCTTTAAAGTCACAAAAAATAGGTAGCAGGTGACCAATGATGGCCAAGAAACCAAACAAAATTTTTAACGCTACACAAGATTCCCAGTCTACTAATCCAAAAGAATATAAAATCGTCGCTAAACTAGCAGCGGTAAATCCTTTTAAAGCATCTACAAACAAAACGATTGAACCCGCTTTTTTACCTAAAACACGAAACGTATTGGTTGCCCCTGCGTTACCACTTCCATGCTGACGAATATCAATGCCGTGGTAGCGATCTCCATACCATATCGCTGTAGGGATAGAACCCAACAGGTAGCTTAGTAAAGATAGGCCCACAAGTATAAACAGCATAGTTGAATGGTTGTAACCGCGTAAATATAGGGCGACGAGTTTATGAAATCAACTACATCAAAAACATTCTTGAAATGTTTAAACTTTCTTCTTTGTAATGTTCTAAAAAGAGAAATTAACCGATGCCATTATTCTAAATCGTTGCGGTTTTCCGTGATCCAAATAGGATAAACGATGAAAGGCTTGAATACGTAAGATCTTGAAAATGTTATCGATACCGTAACCCACTTCAGCAAATGGCTTATTCGGATCTAATGAATCAAAAGTATATTGATCTAAATATCTAGAACGGATAGGGCTATTTACGTCCTTCATGATTTCACGATTTTCAGCACGTTGACTTCCCATCAAAATATTTCCAGAAGCAATCAAACGCCACTTCAATTTCTTAATTAAAGGAATACGATTAAACAATAATCCATCAAAATTATGATTGTATTGAATAGAGGCATATTTATCACTCACAAATTCAAAATAACTCATCGTAGAATAGGCCGAGCGAACAAAAAAGAAGGTTTCATTTCCTAAATGAGGAAACAATAAAGGGGCTGGTAAATTTGAAGGAGTATAGCCAGCTGTAAAGGTATAATCAGAACGACCTAAGGAGCCTAAGCGGAAAGTTTGATACGCTTTTAAGGTGACGCGGTCATATGTAAAATCCCCACCTAGGAATCCTTTAAATCCATGCTGGTATTTGAATGTAACAACGGGTACACGCTTAGTAGCTAATGTAATCCGCTCATTTCCATTCATGATGTAAGTCTCGTTTTTAGCAAATCGAATTTCCAGTGTAGCAAACGTTTCTTGGAAATAATCTTGAACTGCAGATGCACGCCCTAATTCTGGATTTAATCGATATTGAAAACGGAATAAAGGATCAAATGAACGGGTATTTAAAGAAGTCGTTACCCTGAAGCTTTTGGAGAGCTGTGTAGAAAAAAAGGCTTCTGATTCACGTCGAAAGAAAGCACCTGAAAATGCTCCCCAACGAGTGAAGGCATAAAATAATTTATTATCGCCAATTAATTCCGGGGTTAAACCTACACGCTCAATATCATAGGAATGGCGGATTCCAGCGATAGTCCACTTCTGTTTAGAGAATAGGTAATCAACCTCAGCTGAATATTTCGGCACTAAATCCTTTGTACCAAAACCCACATTACCCCGTAAAATCCAATGCTCATCAAAATTAGCATCTGTTCTAAAACCTAATCGAAAACGTGCCCCTTCTACTTTATTAATAGCAAAACTTGAAATATAAGGCCCTACTTCAATAGCATTAAACCTCTTATATCCGCTCAAAATAATCTCCGCGATTTCCACATAGGTTCGAACGATAGGTAAATTTTGTACAGAATCAATCAAGGCAGAGGCCATCACATCTTGTGTACTTAGCGGCTCATGGCGTGCAAATTTCCAAAATTCCGGATTAGGTTGCATCGCATCCGAAGCTACTTCTGACGTTAAATCATAAAAGCTTAAATCGTGAGGTTTATTGACAACAAAATCCTTGTTGGAGATGTACATTTTCAATAACATACCGGCACTTCCTTTGGTAATTTCTTCCAAATCAATCAGAAATCGAGTTCTTGCAGGTAACCAAGCCCCAGAGCTAGTTTGTTCTAATTCTTGTGAAATCTTTATCTTATCGATAAAATTCAAATTAGCTCCTTTATCTACAGCCGCATCGATTTGTACCAAAGCAAAGGAAGTCGTGTCTATCCACATTTGGCCTCTAAATACCAAATCCATTGGATTTTTAGGGTCGAAATCCAGCTGATAGCAGATATGACCATCCACATTAACCGTATCCCCTAAAAAGTAGCTGTAATTACCTTTCCAATTATCCCCTATGGGACTCGCAAAATCCTTTCCAAAAAAACCGACATAATTTTGATAGAAATTATAATTTGCCACTAAATTCCCCCCGACAAGTTGAGAAATTAATGAGCCATCTTTGACTCCGACTCCTTTAATATTCGTCTTAGTAATGGTCTCCTTTTTGCGTTGCGGATTTTCTAAATAATAGAACTTTCCTATAGACTCCGATATGTAGGTAGGTATAACTAATTTTCCATCCTCACCAGCTATTTTTTCAAATTTCTTAATCGCCTGAGCTATGTCCTTCATCACTTTCTTTTCCTTGAATTTCTCTGATATATTATCTACATCGAGTTCCATCTTTGCATAGGAATCATATTCGTAGGCGATCAGCTTAGAGCGATCATTTTTTTCTCGGTTGCGAACAACGCCACGCAAAATTTTAAAGGCAGGATTTTCGCCCGAATAGACAATCACCTCCGCCATTTCGCGACCAGTAGGTTCTAATTGAAAGTCAATTTCTTGTAGTGTAGATCCGCGCGTAATTTTCTTGACACGCTTTTTATACCCTACAAAAGAGGCAAAAAGACTATCTGCTGAATACTTAGAGTTTAAAATAAACTCGCCTTGAAAATTAGTGGTAGCTCCTTGACTAACCCCAACCAGACCTACGGAGGCAAATGGAATTGGATCCCCATTCTTTGCATCCGAAACACGTCCTTTGATTACATATTGACCAGATAAGGGAATAACCGTTAAGTATAAGAAAAATGACAGCAATAAGCTGATTTTCAATTTCATGATAGAGTTTTACTATGCAAACACTACAAAAATAGCAAGCTAGGCCAATATTTTGCTATTCGTCGGCACATTTCTGTGTTTGGTCTAAGTATTTTATCAGTTTTTCCAAAGCACGTGCTCTGTGCGCAATAAGGTTTTTTTCTTCTAAGTTCATTTCGGCGAAAGTACGTGTCTCATTTTCGGGCTGAAAAATAGGATCATACCCAAAACCCTGAGTTCCCCTGGGTACCTCTACGATACTACCCTGAATCTCGCCTTCGAAGGAAGTGTAAGTACCCTTAGCATAATAGGTTAAAACTGTCACGAAGCGTGCTTTCCGATTTGTTATTCCCGCAAGGTTATCTAGAAGTAGATGAAGGTTTTTTTGATCGTTCTTCGGTTCTCCGGCATAGCGCGCAGAAAAGACTCCAGGTGCTCCTCCTAAGGCCTCCACCTCTAATCCAGAGTCATCTGAAAGACAGGTAACTTGAAATTTTTCCGCAATATAGCGAGCTTTTTGAAGGGAGTTTTCAGCAAGTGTATTTCCAGTTTCAGGAATCTCTTCCGTAAGCGATAGGGAGCTTACATCACGAATATCGAAATGATGTTTCAACAATGCGCTTAATTCTTCTACCTTATGCTTGTTTTGGGTAGCTAAATAAAGAACAGGGCGCATTATTTCACGAATACTATTTCAATTTCAAAATACAATGGGGAATAGCCCGGTATAGCTGCATTACCATTTGCACCATAGGCTAGGCTACTTGGTAAAATAATTTTTGCCTTCTCCTTTAATTTCAATTTCATTACAGCCTCCTCAAAACCTTTTATCACCTGACTTGTACCCGTGATAAAAGTAAATTCTCCCTCACCGAACTTAGAATCAAAAACTAGTCTATTGGTAGTAGCATCCGTCTTTACAGTTCCATAACCTAATCGACCAAGGTATTTTACAGTCACCGTTTTTGCTGTACCTATGGTCGGTTCAGTTGTAGATGTTGAATCAGTGAGTTTCTGAAAGACCATACCTGAGCTCGTTGTTTCTGATTTTGTAAACCCATAAAGAGTTTTCATATCTGAAATCTGCTCTGTTTCCGTGCGAATAGAGATTACTTCTGCTTCTACTCTCAAAACTGAATAGGCAGGAACATTTGCAAATGAACTAGATCCATAAGCTAAACTAGATGGCACTAAAAAAGTCCCCTTATCTCCCTCTTTCATCAATTGAACGATGGAAGTAAAAATGCTGTTAGAAACTCCATAAACTATGGATTTAAACTGTTTAGCAGAAGCATTAGTCGAATCAATTAAGGTACCATCAAGCAGATAAAGCTTGTAGTTTAACGTAACTAAATCACTTGTAGCAGCTTTTTTAGTGACTCCTGATGGCCTAATGGAATAATACATCCCATCTGGCGTCTTCAACATGTTCGTTAATTTAGTTTGAGTGATATAATTTTGAATTTCAGCTTCGTCTTTAGCTTGCTCTTGTTCAGCAATATTTTCAACGGAACAACTAGATAATACCACAAAAAAAGAAAAAATGAAAAAGATGTACTTCAACATAATTATTGAATTTTAGCTATGTAAACTTCGAAAAATAAAGGCGTGTTTCCGGGAATACTGGAAGTACCCTTAACACCGTATCCCAAAGAGGATGGAAAAATAAGCACTGCCTTTTCTCCTAGACGCATTTTCTCAATACCTTTCTGAAAACCTAGGACCGTTTCTTTCCCCCCGATCGTTACACTTAAACTATCAGAACGAGACATATTTCCATCAAAAGCTTTGGTATTTAAAAAGCGTCCAGTGTATTTGACTTTTACTATTTTGCCAGTCGTGGGAATTTCGCCTGTTCCCGCTTTTAAACGTATGTATCGTAAGCCATCCGGTTGTGCCTCCGTAACAGTATACTTATTCTGTGCGATGAATTCACGAATCAAATCATCTTGGGTACGAACAACATATGACTTAACCTTCACCATTAAAGGAGTGTATGCGGGCAAATCAGGAAAGGCTTGCGCCGTTCCGGGTAATACGAGTGTAGCTTGCTCCCCCTCGCGCAAAGCCGACATTAAATTAACAAATACGGGATTACTAAATCCATAGCGAAAGAAATAAGGAGAATTAGTCGACCTGTCTGTACTATCTAGCACCTTACCAGTGGTCAGGTTCGAGAACTCATAGTGAACAAAAAGTGAATCACCTTGGGTGGCTAATTCTCCTGTTGGATTCGACTTAGTTACAAAATAATAGCCTCCATTAGCCAATGCCGTTGGATTTTGATTTTGCGAAGCAAAATAGGCTAAGATCTGTTTTTTATTTTCTTCCGCCCTCACATCATCTTCTAATGCAATATCAGATAGACAGGAAAACGTAAAAAAAGCAACAAATAGGAATCCTAAAACTTTCATTCAATTATTTCTTAGACAATACTTCTAATTCAAACACTAGGATAGCATTTGCAGGGATACGTGGAGCAGCTCCTTGAACACCATATCCCAAAGAAGATGGAATCACAAACGTACCTTTTCCTCCTTTTTTCAAAAGCATCATAGCCTCATTAAACCCAGGAACTAATTGACCCACTGGAGGTAAGGTAACGGCAGCCCCTTTGTCAAATTCTTTACCATCTAGGAAAGAACCTATATAATTTACTTCCCATGATTCTCCCATCTTAGGACTTTCTCCAGCACCTGGATTAGCAATAGATACATAAAGACCAGAGGCAGTTTTAGTAAATTTCTTTCCTAAACCAGCGATGTAAGCATCAATTGATTTAGATTCTTTACCTTTTTGCTCTTCCGCTAACTTTTTCATTTCTTTCTCAAATTCCGCACGTGTTTGCGATTTTTTGATTTTTACAATGAAACGAACATCTGTTCCACGCTTCAAGAAAGGAGGCATCTGTTGTTGCGCGTCCTTAAATAAACTATCAACAGGAACAAAAATAGTTGCGCTATCTCCCACGGATAATAAACGTAAACCATTCTCGAAAGTACCTTTAAATGTGCCTGGAATAGGTGCTGGTGGTACTAAATCTTGTATTCCATTACCTTCTTTACGGGAATCTTTTATGATTGAATCAGCCGCATTTTTGATCACCAAATCAAAAGTGATGACATCCCCCTCTTTTAATTTGGGGGCAGAATCATCGTGTTTGTGTTTTTGAATTTTAACACCTTCTACTACTTCGACCTTGTTACACGAAGCTAGTGCAAGTGCCGCTACAAAAATTACTGCTAGTTGTTTACGCATGAGATAGATTTTAAATATTTTTAACTTGATTTATTTCAGAAAGATACAAAGGTAACACTTCCATTAGTTTTTTCTTTGCATCTGACAAAGTTCCCGCAGAAAAACGTCCACCGGACGCATTTTTGTGTCCCCCGCCTTCAAAATATTTGGAGGCAAATTCATTAACTGCAAATGGTTCGATTGACCTGAAAGATAGCTTTACACCATCTGGACGCTCAATCATTAGGATAGACCATACACAACCGGCAATCTGTAAACCATAGTTTACAATGCCCTCCGTATCTCCAGCTTGGGAATTAAATTTTGTTAAATCTTCCGCTGTAATCCACAAAAATGCGAGATGATACTCAGGTAGGTATTCCATTCTTTGGCCTAAAACGTGACCAATAAATTTCAAACGATCGATACTTGACGAATCAAAAATCTTACGATGTACTTCATTCGTATTCACCCCTAAGTTGATAAGTGCAGCCACGACGGTGTGTACATGTGCGGTCGTATTAGGATGCCGAAATGAACCTGTATCCGTCATAATGCCTGAATAAAGGCAAGACCCGATCGATGAATCCAGCAAACTTTCATCTCCCCAGTCCAGAATTAAATCATAGATTAATTCACAGGTAGAGGCCGCAATAGTTCGATGATAATAATAATCGCCAAAGTCTTCCGGATCCAAATGGTGATCAATCACCACCTTTTTTGCCCTCGACTTACGAACCGCAGGTGCCAAATTATGTAACCTTTGAATACCTGAGAAATCCAAACAGAAAATAAAATCAGCTTGTTCTACCAATGCATCAATTTGCACTTTATGGACTAACTCATCATAAACCAAAATATCCTCCGCACCGGGCATCCATTTTAAGTTAGCAGATACCGCTGAGGGAACTGCCACCGTTGCCCGAATGCCTTTTTTGGCTAAATATCCCTGAAAAGCAAGCGTAGAACCTATCGCATCCGAATCTGGATTGTAATGGGCAGTGATCACGGCTTTCGTACCAGGAATAAGTTGGGCTTTTAACTCAGAGATAGAGGTCATAAATTGGGGTCACCAGAAATAAATTTGGGCGAACGCAAAGTTAGAGATAAATTTGTAGAAAATTATACCAATGTCGACAAACAGAACTTTCACTATGATCAAGCCAGATGCAGTTGCAGAAGGCAATACTGGTCCCATCATTCAACATATTGAAAAAGCAGGATTTAAAATTCTAGCGATGACAAAATTGAAAATGACCCCTGAGCAGGCCGGTCAATTCTATGCGGTCCACAGCGAACGTCCTTTTTACCAAAGCCTATGCGATTATATGTCGCAAAGTGAAATCATACCGATGATTTTAGAAAAGGAAAATGCGGTGGAAGATTTCCGTACATTAATTGGAGCCACAAACCCAGCTCAAGCTGCTGAAGGCACCATTCGTCGCTTGTTTGCTAAATCGATTGAAGCAAATGCGATCCACGGATCCGACTCAGATGAGAATGCGGCCATTGAGGGTGCGTTCTTCTTCCCTGGAGTTTAACCTTTAGCGGTGCTTGTAGAAGAGGAATCCATTCTCTTCTTTTTGGAAAATTAAGTTCGGATGGTATTTGAACTTATCTTCCACATCAGCTTTCATAATGAAATAGGCCGGTCGATCCAGCTTTTTTGCAGCCAATAACACATCGCCCGCGGGAGACCCTGCGGGCTTTTGAAAATACAAGAGCTGCGCATAGGACTTGAATCCAACTGGTTCGATGTAGACTTTTTGGCCCACTTTTGCGATGTAAAAATCAATCACAGTCGCCTGTGTATACCCCTCTATTTTAGGAACCACAATCGCCATATAGGCCATAATTGTCACCAGCGAAGCAGCAAACAACGTGTGCACCTTTCCTGTAAACAAGAAGTAAATCACGGCGAAGGCGAAAACAACACCAATTAAAAACTCCCAGCCAGCCCAGTAGACCGGTGCCTGTAAATTTCCTTGTACGAAGATATCTTTAATGAAAGGAGCGATGGCTCCCGCATTTTGGCCTATCAAAGGAACGGCCGTCAATACCGCTGCTAAAAGTAAACCAACGAATCCAATCGCCGTCTTATATTTCCAATGAAAACGAAATTCTCCACACTGCCACTCTTGCAACACCACCGCCGAGAAATACGTCAATGGTATCCAACACATAGATGAGTAATGCACGATCTTCGTCTTCACGATACTAAATAGAATCAAGACCACCCAAAACAAGACCTTCATCCAGTTCGAAAAATCAGACTCCTCCTTTTTAAGCCTACATAGACGAGCACCTGCCCAAATCGACACCGGAAAGCATCCTATCAACAGGACAATAAAATGGTAATAAAATGGCTGACCATGCCCAGCATCCCCGGTGGTCATTAAGCGAACTTGGTAACTAAAGAAATCTTCTATGATCTGCCAGCCATACCTGTAGGCAATCAAACCGTACCAAGCGATAAAAAAGAATACAGAGATCAAACCTGCGACAACCGCTCCCGCAAACAATCGACTATTCACTCTCGAACGGTAGAGTATTCCCACGAACAAAAGAGTCAAAGCCCAGAGGAGCAAACCCGCAGGGCCTTTGGTCAACAAGGCTAAACCAATGGCAACTCCAGCAAAAATAACCTTATTATACTTTGTCGAATCCTGGAAAAATTCCGAAAAGAAATAGATTCCTAGAAAGATTAAGAGATTAAAAAGAGGATCAATAATCCCTGAACTCGCATATACGTGCGGTGTGACGGCCACCAGATAGGAAAAGGCCCATAGATTTCCAAAATTAGCACTCCCTTGCTTTTTACCGATTGCATATAGCGTCCATAAGGTCAAAATCCCGATGATCGCATTCGGGAAACGCGCGGCAAACTCCATCGAAATATCAGATTGTCCCGAAAAAGAATCGAATGCCATGAAACTCAAAGCCTGCAACCACAAGAACAAGGGAGGTTTCTCCCAAAAGGGTTGGAAATTGATTTGGACACTCAAAAAATCACCCGTCACAATCATCTCCCGCGCTGATTCCGCAAAGTTCACCTCATCCCAGTCGAATAAATGGGTCGATCCTAAAAAAGGAATGTACACTGCCGCACCTATCAGCGCCCAGAACAGATATGGCTTACTTTGTGCGAATCTTAGCATAGTTTAAAAAATAAAATAAGGCGGATGCTCCTACCCCGATAAAGGCTCCCACTAAGGTATCCACCGGAAAATGTTGAAACAAATAAACTCTAGAATAGGCAACTCCCACGGCTAACAAGCCTGCGAGAAGACCCCAGTAAAATCGCTGCAAAAGCACAGCTACCCAAAAGAACATGAAAAAAGCTGCTCCCGTATGGCCAGATGGCATTGAATTATATTCACTGATCATTAATCCAGGTACGATATGCCATTTGAGGCCTGTGTGAGCAAAATAAGCTAATGGCCGTAAACTTTCAGCAAACACAAAGTGCTTCAGTAATTGAATAAATCCTGTCGATAAGGCATAAGAATAGGCATAAGGCAGCGCGTAGTCCTTTCTAAAACGAAACAGATAAAGTAGAAACAAGACGGGCAAAACGACTTCAGCGATAGCTGTAAGACCTTGAAAAACGATATCTGCGAATGCATTGTTCGCACCATTAATCAAAAGCAGCTGGTCTAGGCGCTCAGTGGAGCCCACAAAAAACCAACCCACCACTTCGAATAAAATAAAAATCCCTAAAAAAGCTTTTAGGGAAGGACTCCAATGCTTCATGCCTCGAAATTACGAATTTGTTCAGCGCAACTATTGCTGTTTTCGAATATTTTCGTAATTTCGCATTCTTTTTTACCCAAGAGTGAAAATGAACGTCCTAGAAGCATACCAGATACCGATACTATCTCTAGAGGATAAAGTATACCAGTATTCCTTCACCGGGAACGAAGAGTTTTTCGCTGCTTTCGAGCAGGAATGGGTTCAAAAAGGCGAATTTAACGCAAAAGCGACGTTAGATAAATCGGCCACCATGATTCAGGTTAGACTGATAATTGACGGCCATTTGAATTTAATTTGCGATCGGTCGAATGAGGAATTTGAATTCCCTATTCACCTAGATGAGAAGATTATTTATAAATACTCCGATCACAATGAAGACATGGGAGACAATTTGTTCTTATTAGACAGGAAGTCGCCCAAGTTAGATTTATCGCAAGATTTATTTGATTTCATTGCCTTGCAGGTGCCTATGAAAAAGTTGCACCCTCGGTTTGTGAAGCCTTTAGAAGAGCATGTCGATGGCGAGTTGATTTATACAACAGACCCAGAAGACGAAAAAAATGCCGATCAGGAGCCAGAAATGGATCCTAGATGGGCTGCATTAAAAAAATTAACAGACAATAATTAATAAATAACAATACCATGGCACATCCTAAAAGAAAAATCTCTACTACTCGTCGTGATACAAGAAGAGCGCATGATTTCGGAACTCCTAAGCATTTAGGCGTAGACCCACAAACAGGCGAAACTCACCTTTATCACCGTGCACACGTACATGAGGGTAACTTGTTCTACAAAGGAAAAATGATCGTAGAAGGATTCTCGGTTAAGTAATTCCCTGATAGACTGCAGCTTTTCTCTGTTTTTTCAGTAAACCTGAAAAAATCCCGTTAAAATGCTATTTTTTGACTAAATTTAATGCTATTTTTGCCAAAAGCTTTAGTAATTAAACATAATTAAATGAAAATAGCCGTTGATGTGATGGGTGGGGATTATGCTCCAGAAGCTGTAATCGAAGGAATAATTTTAGCGTTACCAAGTCTTTCAAACGACGACACCATATTAGCCGTAGGTCCTAAGGACACCATAGAACAATTAGTAGCGAAACACGGATACACTGGCAAACAAATTGTCACTATTCAAGCGGATCAAGTAATTGAAATGGGTGAACACCCGACCAAGGCGTTATCTCAAAAACCCAATTCCAGCATCGGAGTTGGGTTTCATCTTTTAAAAGAGGGCAAAGCAGACGTATTTGCCTCCGCAGGAAATACCGGCGCGATGATGGTCGGTTCTTTGTTTTCTGTGAAAACCATCGAAGGAATTTCTCGCCCAGCGATCGCCGGTTTCGTTCCACAAGAGGACGGAACTTATGCGCTAATGTTAGATATTGGTGCAAATGCAGATTGCAAACCAGAGATGTTAGATCAGTTTGCGCTACTAGGTTCTGTGTATTTTGAGGCAACCACAGGAAAGAAATCTCCCCGTGTTGGTTTGATGAACATAGGCGAGGAAGAGCAAAAAGGGAATATCCTTTCGCTTGCAACCCATGCCCTTTTGAAAGAGAACAAGAAGATTAACTTCATCGGCAACTTAGAGGGAAAGGACTTCTTTAAGAATAAAGCAGATGTAATTGTGACGGATGGATTTACGGGAAACATTATCTTGAAAATGGGGGAATCCTTGTACAACATCATGAAGGACCAAGGAATCATGAATGAATTTATAGAGAATACGAATTACGAAAAATACGGCGGTAGCCCGATCATCGGGATTAATGGGAATGTGATTATTGCACACGGATCTTCGAGTCCTTTGGCCATAAAAAACATGATCAAATTATGTAGATCCGTCGTAGCATCAGATGTTTGCGGAAAGATTAAGGCCGCCATCGAGAACCAATAATTAATATGAGCCAAAAAATAAGTGCAGCCATCACCGGAGTCGCAGGATATGT
>JACCDV010513007.1_pt1 | contig 19720 bp, 20 predicted proteins | sample 7446131 | NCBI WGS metagenome assembly JACCDV01 (sample SAMN15323448, study PRJNA562643) | freshwater metagenome | isolation source: river surface water | place: USA:Blue River Watershed | collected 2017-08-17 | reverse complement strand
TGGGCTGAATTCTTCGACTTTATCGCAATTGGTGATGCCGAGGATAACGTGGACGCGATTATTGAAGCGAGCTTAGAGAGCCGCGCCATGATCGCTCGCGGACTGCCGCGCAAAAAAGCTCTTGAACCACTAACTAAAGTTAACGGCATTTATGTACCAAGCCTAATGACTAAGCCACCAGAACGCGCGAAGAGTAAATCTAACGCGATGGCATATAGTTCGGTGATTGCACCTGATGCTTGCTGGGGAGATACTGGTCTGCTTGAGGTCGTTCGCAGTTGTCCTGAGATGTGTAAGTTTTGTCTGGCGAGTTTTGGGTCATTACCATTTCGTGCGCCGCAATTAGATGATGATCTGATTCCTAAGGTGGAGCTTCTGAGACAATACACACGCAATATAGGTTTGCTCGGTGCCAGTGTTACCCAGCATCCTAAATTCATGGACTTGCTTAAGTATCTGAGCACTAAACACCCAGACACCCAACTGCAAGTGGCTTCAGTAAGAGCTTCTACGGTCACTGCTGAGATGACTGACCTCTTATCGAGCATGGGCGTGAAGAATCTTACTATCGCTATTGAGAGCGGCTCAGAGCGCCTGCGTGATGAGATTAACAAGAAACTCCCAGAAGAGTATATTTTCTCTGCTGCCGCTGCTGCGCGCGCTAGCAAACTGAACTCTCTTAAGCTCTACGGCATGGTTGGCTTACCGACAGAAATCGATGAGGATCTAGATCTCACTATAGATTTACTAGTCAGACTCAGAACCACCAACCCGGGTCTTAAAATTATCTGGGGTTGCTCAGTATTCACGCCTAAACTACTCACTCCTTACTATATTTACGGTGTCGATCGTAACGCAGAGAAGAAATTAAAATACCTAGAAAAAGAATTACATAAAGCAGGCATAGAAATGCGCCCCGAGAGTTATAAATGGGCGCAAGTGCAGGCACTAATCTCGCGCGGCGATCGTAGTCTAAGTGATCTAATGCTACGCGTGCACGCTTCTAAACAAACGGGTTTTAATATCTACAAAAAACTACTCGCTAAGCCAGACTATGAGCGTTGGGTGTTTGAGAATTGGCTATAATTAAGCGCATGGCATATTGGCTAATGAAATCCGAACCCGAAGCTTTCTCTATAGAAGCGCTAGAAGCTATGCCTAAACAGAGTTCTATGTGGGACGGAGTGCGCAACTATCAAGCGCGCAATATTATGCGCGATCAGATGCAAGTTGGTGATCTAGCTTTCTTCTATCACAGCAACGCTAAACCTTCTGGTATCGCTGGCATAGTAGCAATCAATAGCGAAGCCTATCCAGATCCGACTCAGTTCGATGCGCGCTCTAAATATTTCGACGAGAAAAGTACTCCCAAGAATCCGCGTTGGTTTTTGCGTGATGTAAAATTCGTTTGTCGTGTAGAGCCACTTATTAGCCTAGAAGAACTTAAGGGCAATTCTAAACTCAAGAATATGATGGTCACTCAGCAGGGTTCAAGGCTCTCTGTGCAGCCGGTGCGTGATAATGAGTGGGATGAGATTCTAAAAATGGCAGGCATCACTATTCAGCAGGAGAAAAAACTTGCCGCGCGAAAATAAAAGATGTCATTGGGTTACCAAAGACCAAATCTATATCGACTATCACGATCAAGAGTGGGGCAGATGTGTCAACGAGGATAATATATTATTTGAGTTTCTTATTCTAGAATCCTTTCAAGCGGGGCTTAACTGGCTCACCATACTTAAACGCCGCAAAGGTTTCTCTAAAGCCTTCGCTAAGTTTAATCCGCGCAAAGTTGCAAAATTCACCAATAAAGATGTTTCACAACTCTTAAAAGACGAGGGCATCATCCGTCATCGCGGCAAAATTGAAGCGGCGATTAATAACGCTGCTAGGTTTCTAGAAGTGCAAAAAGAATTCAAAAGCTTCGCGCAATACTTAGAACAATATCGAGTCAAAAAACTAAGTGACGGGGCTGCCCTTAGTATCACCTTCGCCAAAGACCTCAAGAAACGTGGTTTTAAATTTATGGGCGCAACTACCTGCTATGCCTATATGCAAGCGGTGGGGCTCATTACGGAGCATGACAAAAACTGTAGCTTATATAAAACGAACACTAAGGTTTAGCCATTAGCTTTTTCTCTTTAGCTTCTATTAAAGCAGCCAAATCTTTATTAGCCCGAGCAAAGTGCTGCATCATAAAATGATTAATCTCACATTCAAAGAAATCTGCTACTCGCTGATTAAGATCTTTCGCTTTAGCAAATCCTGCTGCATCTTTCGCACTTAGAGCTGCCTCTGCTTGCTCTCTCAACAGTGTTGCAATTTTCGTCAATTCCTTTGGACCACTTTCTACTATACGTTTTGAACCGTCTAACAATCTATCAATTCTGGTTTTAAGAACTGTTAGCCCCTGTTGAGGATCTGCCTCAAGTTCTTTTTTCTTAGTATCAATCATTAAAACTTCATCTAAATATGGAAAAACGTGTAGATTAAACAAATCAAGCATCTCTTGGTGCATAAGCGGTATGAAAGCCTGTCCCGGGCAGGTGTGAACCTCATCCATACCTACTGCTAGTCTGCTTTGATATAACTTAAAGTCAAGACTTTGTTCTCGAAGTTGATCAGCCATTGCTGTAATGTCTATATCTACAGTATTAGTATTATCATTCCAAATAATTAGCTCCTCATTTTCGGGACGATCGTATGCTTGAATTAATATACTCGCAGGACCACCAAAAGGATAAGCATGTTCTTGGGGGGCAAACATAAAGCTGAATTTTACAAAACCCTCAATATTGACTTTACTTAGCTCTACAAGTAAAGGTAAAAAATTCTTCAACGCCAACTTATAAGTGGAAGGTTCTATGTTTATACCTTTTGCTTTTAAATGCGTTTCAGGAATCAATTTAGCAAAATTTGCAATAGTGGAAACTCCAGAATTAATACCAGAGAGTATTATATTCTTAAAAGCAGTTCTTTTAGCGTGTTGGGCTGATTCTAGCTGCCGTGGGGTGAGGGACCTAATCACAGTATCAACAAAAGTCTTCTCCTCGAGAACTCTCTGCCATTGTTTTGCAAGTAAATCGCTTAGTGTTACCCAAAATAAAGCTAAACCATTATTTTTGGTTTCAAGAGTTTGAATAGCTGCTTGAGCTAAAACGTCATGATCAGCATTAGTAAAACCAAAATCGGGACGAGCAAGTTCTGTTGTAAGTTTAGACATTTTATTACCAAGAGTTAAGAATTCTCTGGCTACGATATACCTATGAACAAAACCCAGAATCTCTTCTGTCCCAGCAAAGGGGCACCCAGAAACAGCCTTAGCCTTAATTATCGAGGGTTTAACGCCCAATAGATCGTTAACTTTAGCCGCTGAAAATTGAAGCTTCCCTGTCATCGTAGAAACGCCTTTTCCTTTGCCGCTATTAAAACAGCCAAATCCTCATTAGCTCTTTTAAAGTGCTGCATCATAAAATGATTAATCTCACATTCAAAGAAATCTGCTACTAGTTGATTAAGATCTTTCGCTTTAGCAAATCCTGCTGTATCTTTTGCTTTTAGAGCTGCTTCTATTTGCTCCCTTAATCGTGCTGCGATTTTCGTCAATTCCTTTGGACCGCTTTCTACTATACGTTTTGAACCGTCTAACAATCTATCAATTCTGGTTTTAAGAACTGTTAGCCCCTGTTGAGGATCTGCCTCAAGTTCTTTTTTCTTAGTATCAATCATTAAAACCTCATCTAAATATGGAAAGACGTGTAGATTAAACAAATCAAGCATCTCTTGGTGCATAAGTGGTATGAAAGCTGAGCCTGGGCAGCCATGCGCCTTGTCAGCATTCAAGGGGATTGTACCAACAGCATGATTTAGCACCAGATCAAGACGACAAGCAGCTAAATCAGCAGCCATAGCTTCAATATTTAAATCTAGTGATCCTGTTTGATCATTCCAAACCACAAGTCCAGGATATTCCGGGAAATCATCGACCAAAACATCAATACCAGCCACCTGCCCTTTATAAACATGTCGCAGAGGTGACATTTTTTGAAAAAGTTGTACAAGTCCAAGCAAATTAACCTGTTTTAATTCCATTAGTAGTCCCAACAAGTTTTTCACAGCAACACTATATGTTTGTGAATCAATGCTTGTACTTTTTGCCTGTTGATAAATCTTGGGAAGTAATTTCATAAAATCACAAATTAAAGCCGCACCAGAGCTAATTCCTCGATGCAAAATTTTGTCCAAGGGGGTAGCATTGGAGGCCTCAGCAGAATCTCTCTGTCTAGGAGTAAGGGCTTGCAAAATATAAGCTCCAAAACCAGAAACAGCCATTTTTTCATTCCACTGCGAGTTAAGAAAATATGCAGCTGCTATCCAAAACAAGGCAAGTCCCTTGTCTTTGGTTTTAAGAGCATCGATAGCTTCTTGAGCTAAAATCTCATGCACATTATTAGCTAATCCTAAATCTGGTTTAGCTAAGTCTCGCTTAATAGCTTCCATTTGTCCGCCCTGTGATAAGTAATCTTTAGCAGCACCAAACCTAACAGTGAAACCCGAAACAACCATAGACATTTTGGCCATGGGACATCTAGAAGCAGCAGGCACTGCTCCCAATCTTCGATTAAATTCAGCAGCTGACAAATGAAGCCCTTTAGTCACAAGGTTTCAAAATAACACTGCTTAAGGTTTCTCGTCAATACTAGTATCTAAAATTAAACTCTTTGTTTAACTTTATTCCCACCAAAGAAATACTTAGAATCCTCATGAATGCTCATGTCTAAGGTTTTCAAAGAACCCACGGCGACATTAAGATCTACAGCTTCAGTTTTATTACCAACTATCGCAGCCATCTTACCCCAGTCACCGGCATGCACCATGTCAGCAGCTTTACAGCCAAGACGAGTGCCAAGCACTCTATCGAACGCTGATGGTCTGCCACCACGTTGAATGTGACCTAATACTGTCGAGCGAGTCTCAATACCGGTGCGCTCTTCGATAACTTTAGCTAAGTGTTCGCCGATACCACCAAGTTTCACGTGCCCGAAAGAATCAAGCTCAGTATCTTTAGTTATATCTTCCCCACCGAGACGCGCGCCTTCAGCCGCTACGATAATTGCGTAAGACTGCATTTCATATGCTTCTTTAACTACAGCGCATAATTCATCAATATCAACTTCTTCTTCTGGAACAAGTATGTAATCGGCGTTACCAGCGATGCCAGAATATGATGCGATCCAACCAGCGTGACGTCCCATCACTTCGCAGACTATCGCGCGCTCATGCGAGCAAGCGGTAGTGTGCAGTGAGTCAATCGCCTCTGTTGCGATATTGACGCAAGTGTCGAAACCGAAAGTTACATCAGTACCACTAAGATCATTATCGATAGTTTTAGGAACACCAATAACATTAATCTTGTATTGGTTATAAAGCTTAGAAGCCACTCCGCAAGTATCTTCGCCGCCAATCGCTATTAGCGCATCAAGCTTATTAGCTTTCATACTAGCGATCACCGCTTCAGGCGCGCCTTCTTTCTTAAAAGGATTCGTGCGAGATGATTTAAGAATAGTGCCACCCTCGCGAACTATATCTTCAGTACCTTCAAGCGTGAGCTCCGTTGTGATATTTTCTACAGCACCTTTCCAGCCATATTTAAAACCAATCACAGTAGAACCGTATTGTTTAACTGCTTTATAAACTATGCCTCTGATTACCGCATTTAAACCCGGACAATCACCACCACCTGTTAGTACACCTATTCTCATTAATATATTTCTCCGATTGCTCATTTTAGCAGCATGCTAAAGTTAGCCCCATGAGTACTCAACGTTTTAGTCTTATTCTTGCTGGTAGTATTTGGCTACTAGTCGCCCTGCGTATAGGTTCGCGCGCGATAGATTGGCTAAGTCCCTATGCTACTCACCTGAGCTGGCAGCTTGCTCTTTTACCTGTCGCCGTCATTCTTGGCGTGCTTAAATCTCGCACCGTACTTAAGAAAGCCGCTAACCGCAATATTGGCAACTTGACTAAAGTCAAAAACGAACCTGGCTATTATCTTTACGGGTGGCTACTGCTCTATGGAATTCACGGAACTATAACAATTAGTCTTATGATTGCGCTGGGCATTGGATTAAGAGCCCTTAGAGCCGCAGGCAACGATCCTATGAATATATTTGGTTTTATTTACCTAGCAGTGGCACTTGGACTAGGCTTATCCTCTCTATATTATTTCGAAGCTGCGCGCAAACAAGGCCACAGCGAAGCTAAATAAGCTAGAATTAGCTATACACAACGGAACCCTACTATGTCTAAAGACCACGGAATCATACAAGCGGAAATACTACTAGAGCGTAAAGAAAACAAGCCTGAGCAAGGGCAAATCGTCAGCGCAATAGTATTAGCTAAAAACTCACGCGGTCTTTACCTAGATATTAATAAGGTTTTCGAAGCTTTTATCCCTAGTCAAGAACTTGGCTCAACTAACTATAATATCGGCGACAAACTTGAAGCTTGCGTATTGGGTGGCGAAGATGGGATCTATAAGTTATCTATTCGTGAAATCGAGAACACCAAGAACTGGCAAAAACTTGAAGAGCTCAAAGGTCAGAATTTAGACGTGCAAATTACGCGACTAGTTAAAAGCGGTGTAGAAGTAGAAATACAAGCTATAAAACTACTTGCCTTCGTGCCATTTAGATATATCGATACACACTATGGTCCTCTTGCTGGACTTGAGCAAAATACTTGGATCGGCAAGCACATTTCTGCGCGCATCGAGGAGTTGGATCGCAACAAAAACAAAATCATACTTAATAACCGCAGTGTTAGTGAAGAGCAGAAGGCAGCTCACACTGAAGAAGTGATGCGCACTTTAAGTATCGGACAAACTATCACCGGTAAAGTAGTTCGCACTGCTGATTTTGGTGTTTTCGTTGATGTTGGCGGTATTGACGCTCTTATCCCCGCTTCAGAGCTAAGCTGGAGACGTTTCAAAAAACCAACCGATGTTGTTAGTGTTGGCGACGAACTGACAGCAAAAGTTTTTAGAGTGGACACAGAAAACAAGAAAGTTGGTCTTAGTGTTAAACAAGCTCAGCCAGACCCTTGGACAGTACTACCAGAGTATTTAACGCTAGGAGCTAAAGTAAACGGCAAAATTATTAGCCGTGCCGATTTCGGTGTATTCGTTGAGATACTTCCGGGTATTGAAGCCTTAATGCATAAATCTAATTTCCCAGAAGGCGAAGAATTCCCTGATATCGGCACCGAGCTGGAAGCAGAAATCACTAATATAAATGCTAGCCAAAGACGCATGGGTATCAAACTTCTCAGCGCACCAACTTCTAAAGAAGAAAAGGAATTAGAACATGTCTAAAGAACTAAAATCCTTATTAGAGAACGCTCAAGATGCTGTTTTACGTGAAATTAACAGTAAAGCCGGTTTCTTACAGAAGCTTCTAGGAGCCAATGATAAATCTGGCTTACGTGAAGCTCAATCAGCGATTGCTAAAGCTATTAACCAACTTGGCAAAAGCACTGACAATGAGCCTAATGCTAAATTACAAACTCATCTCAATGAGAAATCTAAACAAATCAAAGAATTAGAATCTCAACTTGAGCTTAAAAAAGAAGCACTAGAATTAGCTCAAGAAAAAGCTAAGGGTTTAGAGTCAGAATTACAAAAAGCAAAACAAGCTAGTCAACAAACTGTCACAGCGGCTGCACCCGTTAGTGATAACCGTGAATTAGAAGAGTTAAAACAGAAACTTGAAACTTTACAAGGCAACAAAGAAGAGCTTGAGCGCAAGTTCAGTGCCACTAAGCAAGAACTAGAAGAAGCGTGGGATCTAGGTTTAGAGTTTAATAAACGTCTCAAGAAACTTAAGATAGAAATTCTTGCTCAATAAACAGTGTCAGATCAGATTCACCTTAAAAATATAGAAAGCTATTGCCGTCTAGGAGTTTATGAAGAAGAGCGTGAACGCGGTCAGTGCGTGCACATAGATTTAGAGTTGGATTTGGATCTTAGTATTGCTGGTGCAAGTGATGAGGTTAAAGATACCCTTAACTATGTTGATATCTCTCTAGCTGTTCAAGACATAACCATGGTTAAGCCTTATCACTTAATCGAACACCTTTGTACTGAAATTTGCTCAGGATTACTTAAACGCTTCGCTAAAGTACAAGCGGTAACGGTGCAAATACATAAGCCTGTGATTAACGCTAAATGGTTTACCGGCAATGCTTCGGTGAAAATGAGACGTGAGCGAGGAGAATAGATTATTTTGTTATAGCAATATCGTGCCTAACGGCACGATATTGCGCTCTCCACCACGAGTGCAGAATTTCAGCTGCTCACAAAACCAAACCTTAGAACTCATAGAACCTAACCCCATAATCTTCACCGACGGCATTAAACGCATCCAAGAATATATAAGGGAGGGTGATGTCTATCAAGTTAATCTTAGTCGTAAATATATAGTCAAACACGGTTGCAAGGATTTAGAAGAGCTAGGTGACCTTGCTCAGCAAATTTATCAACGTCTCAAGCTAAGCAACCCAGCGCCTTACGCTCAATTAGCCGAAAGTGATGATTATATTATTATCAGCAGCTCACCAGAATGTTTTTTGCGCATAGAGAAGCTGGAGTCTGGCGAATTTAAGCTCTCAACCATGCCCATTAAAGGTACCGCTAGTTTCGGTGATAAGCCAAGTTTATGCTCAAGTAAAAATCAAGCAGAGCACATTATGATAGTTGATCTTGAGCGCAATGATCTGAGTCGTATTTGCAAGCCCAATAGCGTGCAGGTTGAAGAATTAATGCAAGCACATAGATTTAACAATCTTGAGCATTTAATTTCTACTGTTACTGGTGTTTTGCGTGACGATCTTGTGCTAAATGATCAGCCGGATCTCAACACGATTTTCGAGGCGATGTTCCCAAGCGGCTCTATCACTGGCGCACCAAAAATCCGTACCATGGAAATCATTGAGGAGTTAGAACCCTGTTCTAGAGGGCCTTACACTGGGGTGCTGGGCTATTATGACCTTGAGCGCCAATTCGGCGAATACAGTATATTAATTCGCACTGTTGTTATAGACAAACGCAGTGCTGAAATTTCTTTTCATGTCGGTGGTGGCATTACCGCTCTCTCAGACCCGCTTGAAGAGCTAGAAGAAACTAGGTTAAAAGCCGCTAAAATAATCGAGGCGATACAATGCTAGAACTTTTTGAAACTATTAGACTTGATATTTTTGGAAATGATTATCAGATCAAGCCTGATCCGCATCTCAACAGGTTAGAAAAAAGTGCTGGCGAGCTGGGTTTCGAATTCGATAAAGACAAAACCGGGCAAGAGCTTATTCACTATATCGAAGAAAACCCTCAGCCCTCTGGATTATATAAGCTTAAAATCACTCTAGCAAAGGCTTCTAAGCCAAAATATAGTTTAGAGCCTTATACTCGTTTTCAAGATCCCAACTATATAATCAAATTAAAACTACTTGCTGCCAGCCGTTATCACTGTCTTTCTGATAATCCATTGACCCAACACAAAACCACATTAAGGGGTGACTTCTCTGACGAACTTAACGATTGTGACGAAGTAATCTGGCTCAATAAGCGCGGTGAAATTGCTGAAGGTTCTTATACTAATATTTTTTGGCAAGACCAGAATGATCAATGGCTGACGCCTGCTCTTGATGTCGGCATATTAGCTGGCACTATGCGCGCGCAGATATTAAAACAGTATTCAGCCCAGGAAGGACGTTACCAAGCTGACTCTCTTATAAGTGCTAAAAAAATAATTGTTACTAATGCGATGCTAGGCGCGAGGCAGGCTAGTCTTTGTCGCCAAGCTTAACGAGAATCCAAAGTACGGCGAATCCAAAAGCTAAACCTTTAATAAATGAAAACATAACAGAGAAAATTTTAGCACGCTAAAGCTTGATGGTAGCTAGCTGTGGGCGCGGCATAGCTGGCATCAACAGACTAAAGCTATAGCTTTGATCCTGCTTTTGATAACTAAATAAATCCAAGGCACAGCCTTTGCTAATTTCAGAAGCGTAAGGGTCGGAATCAATTTTTGCGGCAAGCTTGTTTAATAACTCTGTACCAAAACTAGGGGCAAATAACATTAACGCCACACGCTTGTTTACCGATTTTTTAATTAGCTCTAAAAGTTCCTTTAAGCTTGGCTCTGTTTCAAAAACTAAAACTGCAATATGAGTACCAGTAGAACTATCTTCAAGCTTAATATCAATAACCCCATCCTCGCGAACAACGTTCACATAATGAACTTTAGCCAATGCCCCCCAAACCGCTCTTTGAGCATTGTTCAAGCCTGAGGCTTGCATTAAAATAAAAAAGTCTTTGAGTAGAAATCGTAACACCGCCTGTTCAGCAGCTTCTGTGTCTGGGATAACAATATTCTCCACCGCTTGTGCTAACTCTTCACGCGAAAAAGCTTGCGGTTTACAAAAAACATCTAGCGCATTAGGCAACTGCTCGATACGCTTAGTGATTATAAGTTTAGTTGCGCTTAGCTTGTCAGTCCCCATTTCATTTTGTCTCTTAAGATACTATAGAAATTACGATCAGCTGATTTGAGGCGGCATAATTTAAGTGGCTGCTCAAACCTAGTCACTTCAATACTTACACCGGGATCTAAACTAATTAATTCTTGACCATCTGCCTGCATAAAAAATTCAAGCTCATCTTTACTTTTAAGAACTATGCGTTGCTCATCAGAAACCACATGCGGCCTACTTGCTAGCGAATGCGCCGCTATCGGCACTATCTCGAAAGCTCTGATATTAGGGTCCATCACCGCACCACCAGCACTTAAAGCATAAGCGGTAGAACCTGTTGGAGTACAAACGACAATACCATCCGCTCTAAAGCTGTGCAGAAGATTATCATCGATATATAAATCGGTATAAAGCAAATTACTATAATGTGAACGCAATACTGCAATATCGTTAATCGCTATAAAAGTCTTACCGTAGCCAGGAAGCTGCGCCTTAATTACCGTGCGCTCTTCAATGCGCCAATTACGCTTTTTAATTTCATTAGCCAAAAGTGATAGTTCAATATCGCCATACTCAGAGAGGAAACCTAGGTGCCCGTGGTTAACCCCCATAATCGGCACGCCCTCTGAGACTATTTGCCTAGCTGTTGCTAGAAAAGTCCCGTCACCACCAAAAACCACTACTAAGTCAAAACTAGAATCAACTTTTGCTTTCCACTTAAAAACATCTTTTTCGGTTTTATTTACTTCCACTCCAACTTCAAGCCTAGTGAGTTCATCGGCTAATTCGCGGGCGCGCAATTCAGCTTGGTCTTTGGTTGGATTGTAAAAAACGCTTACTTTCACTAAAACTAATTATATCGCTCTTAATATAGCTAAATACTCAATATTGCCTTTAGCTCCTTTAATTGGTGATTCTAAAAGTCCTTTGAGCTCAAAACCCTGTGCCTGAATAGATTTCAAGCAATCTTGCAAAACTCGCTCTCTTAAAACCTGGTCGCGAATCACACCAGCACATTTGTCCACATCTTGTTTGCTCGCCTCAAACTGCGGTTTAATCAAAAAGACGCAAAAGGTATCTGAGTGACCGTAACTATTAATAAACTCTTTGGCCTTCTCAAGAATTTTAGTAATAGAAATAAAAGAAAGATCCGCAACCAAAAAATCTAGTTTAAGTTCCTGCTTAAATCTCTCTTGGAACAAAGAAGCAATCCGCGCACAATCACTATATCTAAAATTCTCGGCTTCTATATTTAAAACCAAAGGATTATTGCGTAAACTTAAATCCAACAAACCCTTACCCACATCAAGACTAATAACAGCCTTAGCGCCATGTTTAAGCGCGTAATCACTAAAGCCGCCAGTGGAAGCCCCGATATCTAAAATCACCTTAGTCTTAAAATCTAAATTAAAGTTCTCATGAGCGGCTTTCAGTTTATAAGCGCCGCGACTGACATAATCATTGCCTAAACCCTCGACCTTAAGATAGTCAGGCTTGAGTTCAAGCTCTTCATAGAATTTATCGAGATTAATCTGTTGTCCGGGTTTGTTAACCGAAGCGCCGGCTATATAAACCTTGTTAGACATAATGCTAGTCCGGGCCTGCTCGCAAGAAGGGAAATAGCCTAATTCAACAAGCAGTTGGTCTAATCTTGTTTTAAGTGCTGCCACTTAGAACAGAGTACAATATCTATTTGTGCAAGCTAAAACTAGCTCTAAATATAAACTAAATAAAGGGGTCACGGTTTGGCTCACCGGGCTCTCTGGCGCTGGTAAGTCCACTCTCACTCAAGCTGTTTATAACGAACTACAAGGTATTAATCTAGAGATACTAGATGGCGACGAGATCCGTGCTCACCTAAGTAGAGACCTTGGCTTCTCTAAAGAAGACCGTTGCAAAAACATAGAGCGTATAGCTTTCTTAGCTGGCAAACTTTCTAAACACGGAGTGCTCACTCTAGTACCTGTAATAGCCCCCTACGCTGAAGCTAGAGCGCTGGCAAGATCACTGAGTGATGATTTCCTTGAGATTTTTATTAAAGCTGATCTCAAGACCGTAGAGGCTCGTGACGTTAAAGGTCTTTATAAAAAAGCTAACTCTGGTGAGATTAAAAACTTCACCGGACTTGATGATCCCTATGAAGAACCGACTAATCCTGATTTAACCGTTCAAACGGATAAAAATTCTATTGATGAATGTAAGCAGATGATTGTAGATTTACTGATTAACAGGGATTACATCTCAAAACTGTAGAAAACTCTCTTTAAGTTGCCGAAACTAAATGTGAGCTTGTCGGAAACTTATAGTTGTTTCCTACAAAATTAGAACCCTTATATCTATTAGGCCCAAAGATTATAGGGTTTTCTACATATGTAGAAAAGTTTCTACAGTCATTTATTAGCTCTCTACAAGCTTAATTGGTAGATTTAAACAAAATTACTCCCTCTCTACTAATACTGTTTATATATATAAAATCAGTTAGAATTACCATAGTATGAAACTTAAAGTTCCTAAAAGTATATTAGATAGAGCAATTAAATCTGTAAGTAAAGCAATACCAAGCAAAGGTATCCAGCCGATATTAAATAATATCTTATTAGAAAACAGTAATGGTCATTTATCACTTAACGCCACAGATTTGGATTTATCGATTGAAGCGATAATGCCATCAAATAATATCGAAGCCGGAAGTATTACATTATCAGCACGTAAACTTGAAGAGATAGTTTCCAAACTTGAAGAGGATGATGTTGAAATTACTGTAGATACAAGTACCAATAAAACCTCTGTTCATTGCCGTAAGGCTAATTTTGATTTAATAGGCATAGGTGCTGATGAATTTCCAAAACCAACACGCCCAGAAGGGAAGAATTATTTTAGTTTAGCTAAATCTAAATTCGTCAGAATAATAGATTTAGTAGAGTTTGCAGCGTCTCGTTATGATGTTAATAATATTTTAGGTGGTGTTTATATCGCTGTTAGAGACAGTGAATCAAATCCCAATACTAAGATCTTGGAGTTTGCTGGTACGGATGGTAATAGGCTTTCAAGTTATGAAATTGAAATTGAGTCTAATGAAAGTTTAGCCAATTTAACCAAAAAAGAAGTAATAGTTCCAGTTAAAGTAATGATGGACATTAACCGAATTATTGAATCTAGTGTTGATGATACAGTGAGAATAGGTTTTACCACTAATCAAGTGGTGTTTAAAACCGAAGATAGATTAGTAGTCTCTAGATTATTAGATGGTGTTTATCCACGCTATAAACAACTAATTCCTAATCCGGCTAGTTTAGATAAAGTTGCACAAATAGATAGATCTGAATTCTTACATTGCCTTGAGCGAGTAGCGGTAATGGCAAACGAGATTACTAATCTAGTTCACCTGAATTTTAGCGGCAAGATACTTACTATTAAGTCTAGTAATTTAGATTTTGGTGGAGCGGAGGATACTATCGCTATAGAATATATGGGAGATGATATTGATATTTATTTCAATGTTCGTTATTTAATTGAGGCTTTAAAAAACCTAGATTCAGATAGAATACAGATTTCTATGGCTGGTAAATTAAACCCAGTAGTTTTAAAACCTATCTCTGATGAGCCTTTTACTCACTTAGTAATGCCTATAAAACACAAGTAAATAAGGCTATTTGCTTATAAACCCGTAATTCAGATTAAAATATAAGGGATGGCTGATTCTAGCTCAGATTTAGAATTTAAAAAAGTTAAAGAGCTTATAGATTCTTTTTTGTTTAATTCGGTAAGCGAGGAGACGCGAGCACTAATTACTAAATTAGTCTATGAACTTAATTTATGAAAAGTAGCGCTGATCTTAAAAATTCAAGCATTGCTGCGATTTTTCATTTCGCCAAGAACTTAGATGCTTACAGAGCTCAAGGTGTACCCAATCAAGTGCAAAAAGAGATGATTGCTCTTTTTATTGAGATAAATAAACTTATTGGTTATTTATCATTAACCCAAGAAAATTTAAGTCAAATAAAAAATCTAGTTAAACCCAAGGTTGGTTATGAAGAGTATAAAAAACTAAAACGCAGCCTAGAACTACATTATAAGAATAATTCAGACTTAAATACCGTTGCAATGGATATTGGTGAGAATATTACTTACACTAATAGACTTTTACAACACGGTATAGATTATTTGTTAGACAATTTAAAGAATAAGGATTTTAGAAACCTTAAACCTAATAAAGCGATAGTTACTTCTGTGCCAGGAAAGGGATCGGGTTCTATACCTCAACGTCGCCAACAAATAGCTAAGAAGAAAGGAGGATTTTTTAGCTTTCTCTTTAATATAGCTTTGCTTGTTGGTCTTTTCTATGCTGGTAACTATGTTTATGAGAATTACATCTCTAATCATGCTGGCACCGTGCAACGTTTAATGGGTGAATATACACCTGGAGAGAAACTTGGCTTTAAACCGGGAAAAACCAAGGGTAGCGATACTTTGCGCTTAGATGGTCCAACTTATATGATTCACGCTATTCAAGACCTGGAACCAGAGCTTAAAAACAAAATACCGAGATTGAATCTTGAGATACATGACGGCAATAGCACTAATGCTATTCGCAAATTAATTAGTGGTGAAATAGATGTGGCAGCAAGCTCACGCATGCCAACTATTGAGGAGCGTAGAGAAGCTCAGAAGCGCGGCAAGGTTTTAGAAGATCACAAGGTTGCTATGGATGCTGTGGTGGTGGTGGTGAACCCGGTGAACCCTGTCCAAGGACTATCACTTGATGATTTACGTAAAATATATAGCGGTTATGCTCGTTGGTCTGATTTTGGTTGGGTTGGTAATTTTGCTAAAGTAGAAAAATTCGCTGGACCCCCAGAAGGCGGCACCTATACGTTCTTTAAAGAGAGGGTGATGTATTCAGAGGCTCTTGGTGAAGATGTGCTTTCTATAGTAGGAGAGAACCCAAATACTGGTATTAATTCCATGATGCACATGGTTGAGAATAATCCAAACGCCATTGCTTTTATTGGTGCTGGAGATATGATGAGTTTTAAAACAGTTAAAGTTTTAAAATTATCAACAGTCTTGGATAACAAATTAGTCTCCCCGATAATAGGTGACTCTCTTAACACTACAGCTTTACGTAGGGGTGAATATCCACTCACCAGATATGTTTATTTAATTACCGCAGGTGAGATTAGTAAACAAGTCGACGAGCTTATAAAAACCGTTCGTGGAGACGGTGCCAAGGCTGCTTTTGCTAAGAATGGGCTTTTGAGTGTTTATTAGAGCCTTACTAGTGCTCTAGCCATAGCGGCCTTAATAGGCACTAAAGCACTGTCTAGTTGATTTATCATCCCGTCGTATTCTAAGCTTTCACGAAGTATAATATCAGAAGAACTAAAAGGCTTACCCTTTTTTAATTTAGCGTTTAGCAGTTTTGTAAAAATATCAGTACCTTGCGGCAAGGCTTTGATAATATTTGCTGCCCATGAGCCAGTTAGAGCTATTTTGCTTGTCTTAGGGTTTGTCATGGTCGGTTGCATTCTCTTGGAGCTCAAAACAGTAGTCAGCAAATCTATTTGTAAAATAAATAATGCTTTTGCAAGTTTTTGTGCTTCTAGTTGATGGCGATTACCAAGAGTATCAATCAAGGCGTTTCTATATCCCTTGCGCGTAATTGTTGTACGTAAATCCGAAACAGCTTTTTCTAGATCTTGGCTTGTAAAATTAGTTTCGGTTTCATAACTTTGATTTAAATAGGAGTTGATAGTCTTTGCGGCCGTCTCTTTGGCAGCGTGGTCTGCATTGCCAGCAATTCTTGCAATATGTTCAAACCTTGCTTCAAGCCCCCCTTTCCCCTTTTCTTTACAGGCTAATAATTTTTCAAGACTAGCCCCATCACCGCTTATTACGTCATCTAAAAACGGGTGCTGGAATCCAATTGCGGCGCTTTCTCCAATTTCAGTGTTAACTACCTCGGCAAACTGGTCGTCACCCAGATAGTTTTCGCAATATCCAATATTAAAACCTGAGCCGGCAACAATTCCAACACAGTTTTCCCCTTTTTGAAGCTTGTTTGCGGCGCTTCTTGCAACCAAGACTGTGTCATTGGTGCTCATAGCTTGGATTTGAACTTTAGTCTTGGGATTTTGGTTACCTAGGGCGGTGGTCGTCCTTGTTTTGCCAGTGTCGTCACTGTAATGAAAATCAAATCCCAACTCTTGATTTGCTTCGGTCGCGCAACGGTTTAGAGCCGCAAAATTATAAACACGATTGTGGCTAGCTGAATTGGTAGGCGTCCCAGCCGGGAAAATATTAAGCTCAGGAGCGGTGATGCCTGATAAAATTGTTTGCCCGCGATTTAAATTTCTTAGATAGTGCTCACCTTCTACAGCTGTAGTTTCGGGACTTTCTGGATTGCGAAGATCATTGGTGAGAGGGAAGCCGCAAACACTATCTACCATTGGTATGACTTCTTGCTCAAGGGTGCTAGCCACATCTACAAATATTTGTTTAGCGTGCGCAATTGCAAGGAACATTTCCCGCACTTCTTTTTCAGATTTGTCCTTTAATTTCAGTTCTGTTACAGAGGTTTGACCATCACCTGTTCTAATCAGTAAATCTGTCCCTGATCCGCCAATTTTGGTGCCTAGTGCTATTGGACCCTGCACTCCACCGAGCTTGGTTTGGAACTCTTTTAACTGGGCTTTATAGTTGTTTGCTGGCGGGAGAGAGGATAACACAGTTATGATTTTATCTTTATGGGGTCTTTATGGTCAAGTGGCTTTTGTGCTTTAATAAAGCCTTTATCTCATAGTTATAACCTTATTATAATAGCTGTTTATTTAACCAATATGTTGGCGTTTTCTAGTACTACCTTAGCATTGCGCTGCAGCCCGCTTAGCTTTGCGCGCGCTAGCGGAGTCCCGCCGTATTTGGCGTAGAACTCTTCTTCAGTTTTGATCGCGAGCACAGAAGGTAAATGTAACCAATGCCCGACTCCAGATTCTGGATGGAACTCGGGAAATATTCGCGACTTAGCTAGTTCTAATTCTTGTTTATATAATTCAGCAGCGTCCTTCTCATTTAAATTCATCAAACGTAACTTAGCGTTATAAGGACAAATATCCTGACAGAGATCGCAACCAAAAACCCAATCACCAATTCCGCTTTTCATTTCGCTGGGGATTTCACCACGATTCTCGATAGTAAGGTAGCTGATACATTTACGTGCATCAAGAGTGCCATTGTGTTGCTTGTTAATATCACCATCGAGCAACAGAGCCCCAGTCGGACAAATATCTATGCAGCGAGTACAAGACCCGCAAGCTTGCTTGCTGACTAGATTAGAGGGCTCGGTATCATAATCGAACTCCAGATCAGTAATAATCTCAAGAATAAAATTATAAGAACCTGTAGCGCGCGATATTAATAGGGTGTTGCGTCCCTGAAAACCTAAACCCGCTTCAGCAGCGAAAGATTTCTCTAATAAAGGAACGGCATCGGTAAAGAATTTAGAATGTGCAAAGATATTTTGCAGTTCAGGCTTGGCGAGTAATTCTTTAATGCGATTACGCAAAACCTTATGATAATCACGTCCGACGGCGTAGCTTGAAACCCTACCCCATTCTGGACCCGGTTTGGGTGGGGCTGGTGTGTAGTAACCAGTAGTGAGCATAATGATGCTCTTGGCGTTGGCAAGAAGCTCACTGGGTCTTGCGTTGATCGGATTATCACGCAAGAGATAGTGCATGTCAGCAGCGTAACCACGATCGCGCCACTCGAGGAATTTAGCTTCAGCATCTAATAGCGGCTTAACCGGTATGAAGCGCACAGCGTTGAAGCCCATGGCTAGAGCGGAGTCTTTGATTTGTTGGCTGATAGACATCTACAAATAGTCATTGTAGGCTTTAATGGTTTTAATCACCGGCGCGGACTGGGAAAGTTGCCCTTTTGGCAGGAGTAGGTTTAAAACTTGCTTCAATCCGTGCTCTTGTTGCTCTTGCCTCTTCCGTATCAGCAGCAAGATTAAGTACCGCGAGAGAAGGCGGTTTAGCCGATGGTTGTGGTTGTTGGTGTTGGTGGGTTGCGCGACGTGCAGGAGTAGTAAACATGAGTCACATAATACCAAGGGGCGGTAAGTCATGTCAAGACCCTTCTTGAAAATTTTTTCTAAATAAACATCCCCGACACAGAGCCGTTAGTAGAAATTCTGCGTATACATTCAGCTAAGAACGGTGCTACAGAAACCTGCACTACCTTCTTGGATTGATACCACATTGGAGATAATGGAACCGAGTTGGTGATTATAAGTTGTTTGATAGGCGAGTTCTCGATGCGCTCGTAGGCAGGTCCAGAGAGCACTCCATGAGTAGCGCAAGCGTAGACTTCACGCGCACCTTTTTGCACTAAGAGATCAGCAGCCTTAGTCATAGTGCCAGCAGTGTCGATAAGGTCATCGATAAGAATCGCGACTTTACCTTCAACATCACCAATTACATTCATCACTTCTACTACGTTTTGTTTGTCGTGGTGACGACGTTTATCGACGATCGCGATAGGCACATCACCGATGCGCTTAGCGTAACCGCGCGCACGCGCTACGCCGCCCACGTCTGGAGAGACTATAACTAAATCTTCAACCCCGATAAAACGTTTGATGTAGTCGATAATCACTGGCGCTGCATACACGTGATCGATAAGCGTATCGAAGAAACCAATAATCTGGTCAGAGTGCAAGTCTAAACACATAACCCTGTCAGCGCCGGCTTCACCGATGAGCTTCGCGACAAGTTTACTAGTGATAGGTTCGCGTCCAGCGGCTTTGCGATCTTGGCGCGCGTAACCATAGTAAGGCATGATCACATTGATAGTGCGCGCAGAAGCACGGCGTAGCGCATCGATAATAATTAATAGCTCCATGAGATTTTCGTTAACAGGAGGGTGAGTAGCTTGCACGAGGAACACATCGAAACCTCTAACGCTCTCTTGGATTTGTACATAAAGCTCACCATCAGCAAATGGTTTGATCTTGATGCTGCTAAGTTCTAAACCTAATTCTTTAGCGATTTCTTTACCGAGAAGTGGGTTTGCGCGGCCAGAAAAAATCTTGATTTGGCTGTTTTGAAAATCTACCGGGGTTAAATCTTCTTCCGGAAGGCCAAGTACTCGAGGGCTGCGTAATTTCTCGTCCATAATATGTATATCT
>JACCDV010058972.1_pt1 | contig 19722 bp, 18 predicted proteins | sample 7446131 | NCBI WGS metagenome assembly JACCDV01 (sample SAMN15323448, study PRJNA562643) | freshwater metagenome | isolation source: river surface water | place: USA:Blue River Watershed | collected 2017-08-17 | reverse complement strand
TCTCCGTTGTATAATAACTTCGAATTTTAAGAGCTCGAGTATGTTTGTTTTTATTCTTAAAAACGCTGTTTCCTTATTTCTCAATACTTCAAAGAACTTGTCTTATGCAATCAGTAAGAACTCCCGCTCCTACTCATCTTACTCTTTTAATCTTCCCGTTTGTGCTAGACCGTTGTCTCAATTGCGGGGTGCAAAGATATGTACTCTTTTTGGTTCTGCAATGCTTTTTTGAAAGAAATTTAATTTTTTTTTCAATTAAAAATCTAACTGATTGATTTATAGAGGTATCTATTTTAGGCTTTCCAAACCTTTTTTGAATGGACCTATAAAGTCATTGTTTTGTAGCCCTGCAAGGTCTTGTTCAGACATCGGGTTTACTGGAATGCTATAAATAATGTTTGGCTCTTGCTCTAAATAAAAGGAAGCTGACTCCTTATAACAGAGTGTCCAATGCTGTTTGTTTGTGTAGCTCGAGTTCCAAGTAGCACAAATTGACATAAAAGCAACAGTCAGCTGTGCTTTGGGTGTCCAAGGGCCTGTGAAACGAACTTCTGCTAAGAAAAGTCCGATTTGATCAATTAAAACACGTTGATCAGAACTGGACCAGCTTAAATAGGCTGGATTGATTTGTTTGAGGATGAAAAGGTCGTTGGTGGTGAGCTGAATTCGAGCAACCCTATTGTTTTGAAGTCGGGCCAACTGAAACCATTTGCGCATGGCGAAAATCAGAAGTAAAAGAACGCTAACACCAAGGAATTTAGCCAGACCTATTAATCCTGACCATATACATATAGGAATCAGGATTAATAAGCCAGCAAAAAGCGGTAGCCAAATAGAAAAGCGATAGTTATTCAGCGATCCATTTGTCATTGCGCATTTCTCCTTTAATGGTTACATTTTTGGTACGTGCGTAGTCTTCGGCAGCTACTAACATTTGCTCGCGGGTGTCTCTGCGAATAAGTATAGCTGAGGATCCTTGTGTTTTTACTTCTATATAAAAACCGTTGCGTAATCTGGCTGGTTTGGTTGGAGGTCTGCCCATGATGTGTTGTTATTTTTTGATAAGAGTTGACAATATAACTATTATATATGAATTTTGTTGTGTTTTTCGAAACAAAAATCATGCCTTAATTAATGTTGAGCCGAAAGAATTAACTTTGCGGCATGATACAATTTGATCGACTCGGCTATTTTCTTCCACAAGGATATCTATTCTCTAACGTAAATCTTCAAATCAATAAAGGCGACAAAGTTGGCCTTGTCGGTAAAAACGGCGCGGGCAAATCTACGCTACTACGCATCTTAGCCGGTAGCACCAAACCTAGCGACGGGCAAGTACATCATCCAAAAAGTCTCAAATTTGGCTTTCTAACCCAAGACATCCATATCGATTCAGATAAAAGCGTCTATGATTTCCTCTTTTACTCGAATGCAACTTTAAATGAAATTAGAGAACGACTTGATGAAATCAACAATGAACTAACTATAAGGACAGATTACGAAGCCGAAAGTTACTTAGGTCTTTTAGATGAACTCAGCGAACTCAACCACCGCTTCCAAGTTTTAGAAGGATATCAGTGGGAAGAAAAAATCAAAGCGACACTAGAAGGGCTTGGTTTCAGCCTGATTGATCAGCAAAAAATGATTGCACAATGCTCCGGTGGATGGAAGATGCGGGCAGAATTAGCACGCATTCTTGTGAATACGCCTGACATCCTTCTTCTGGATGAACCCACCAACCACCTCGACATCTTATCGATCAGTTGGTTAGAACAATATTTGCAACGATTTGAAGGCGCCGTGATCCTGATCTCTCACGACCGCTTATTCCTAGATAATGTGAGTACGCGCACTTTAGAAATTTCTAGACAACAAATTTTCGACTTCCCCTACGCCTATTCTAAGTACAAAGAGTTGCGTGCCGAGGAAATGGAAAGACTCGAACAAGCCAAAAAACAACAAGATAAAGACATCAAACACGCAGAAGAACTGATCGAAAAGTTCAGGGCGAAGAAAAACAAAGCTGCCTTTGCTCAGTCTTTGATCAAAAAATTAGATAAAACAGAACGCATATCCGTTGAAAAGGACCAAGTAGCCAAACTCAAATTGCGCTTTCCTCTAGCGGTACAGCCTGGAAAGTGGGTTTTAGAAATCAATCAGATTGGCAAAAGCTATGAAGATCGCTGTTTATTCAAAGAGGTGTCAATTACAGTTGGGCGCGGTGAGAAAATTGCACTGCTTGGACCAAATGGCGTGGGTAAATCTACCTTACTGAAGGCTATCATGGGCAGCATCACTCATGAAGGTGAGGTTCAACAAGGACACAACGTTCAAATATCCTACTTTGCACAAGACCAAGCCGAAAAACTCGATCCGCAACTGAGTATTTACGATACTGTAGATCTCATTGCAAAAGGCGATCTCCGCCGCGACCTCCGCAGTATTCTTGGTGCTTTCTTGTTTTCAGGCGAAGATATCGATAAAAAGGTAGGTGTTCTTTCAGGTGGGGAGCGCACGCGCTTGGCACTTTGTTGTTTGCTTTTGAGCCCGTCTAACTTCTTGATTCTAGATGAGCCCACCAACCACCTCGATCTTCAAAGTAAAGAGGTACTCAAAGAAGCTCTCATGCATTACGAAGGAACCTTTATTATTGTGTCTCACGATAGAGAATTTGTTGATGGCCTGAGTAACCGCATTTGGGATATCGAAAACCAAGGTGTAAAAATTCACCACTTTGAATTGAAAGAATATTTGAGCTACAAAACCCAAAAGAATCCAAATTCTACTGAAGCTGCACCGGTAAAAGAAGTCAAGAAAGAAAAGCCAAGCGAAGAAGTGAGCAAGCCAAAAATTGACAAAGCACAACAAAAAGCGCAAAGAGAAATCCAGCAGATTGAGCAGCAAATTGAAAAGCAAGAACAATTGCTTACCGAAATTGAAAACGAGTTGGGAACAATTGACTACGAAGACAAAAACAATTATAACACAGTGCTCAACCGATATGAACAGGAAAAAGCACAATTAGAGGCCCTTTATAAAAAGTGGGAAGAAAAATCTGAGGCGCTTTAAATACTTTAAAATACTTAAATTTGAACTGTGAGAAATTTACTGATCTGCTGTTTTGGAATCTTGTTATTGTCATCAAAGTGCAATAATCAAAATCAAAACCCGGTTCCTTTTGTGCCAGTCGATGTCACGATTGACATACAATTGCCAAGCTACAGCACCTTGCAAGGTGTTGGCGGCTGGACCTACCTCAATGGGGGGTCTCGTGGGATTATTGTTTACCGCAAAGGCATAGACGAATTTGTTGCTTTTGACAGACATTCACCTGCCGACATCAGTGGCACTTGCCCACTCCCACTTTATCCAGACAGTCAAAATTTCTTGCAACTCAAAGACTCTTGCAACAACGCTGTATTTTCACTGTACGACGGCTCACCCGTGAGCAATAGTATTTACGGTTTAAGACAATACGCAACTCAATTTAACGGCAACAATTTATTGCGCGTATACAACTAATAATTATGGCAGATATCAAAGTAACCATTATCGATAGAGAAGGACAGACTCATGAACTAGAAGGTCCTACGGACATGAACATGAATGTAATGGAGCTCTGTAAAGCGTACGACCTACCAGTCAAGGGTGAATGCGGCGGCATGGCTATGTGCGCAACGTGTCAGTGTTATTTAGAATCAGAAACAGAATTACCTGAACAAAGCGATGCAGAGCTAGACATGCTCGATCAAGCATTTTATGTAAAGGCCAACAGCCGCTTGGGGTGTCAGATTCACCTCAATGACGATATCGACGGTATTGTGTTGCGCTTAGCTCCAGAACAAGATTAAGCATTGCTTTCTGATCAATTGATTCGATCTGCAAAAACCTTTCTAAACTTTTCTACCTTCGGTCGCACCACACTCTGACAATAGGGATTACCAGGATTGTTCTCAAAGTAATTGTGGTGGTAATCTTCGGCTTCAAAATAGTTATTGATGGCTACAATTTGCGTTACAATTGGTGCGTCCCAAACTTTTTCAGCATCTAGTTTTTGTAAATACTTCAGTGCTGCAGTTTTTTGTGCTTCGTTGTGATAGAAAATAACCGAGCGATACTGCGTGCCTACATCGTTGCCTTGACGATTGAGTTGAGTTGGGTCATGGACAAACCAAAATACTTCGAGGAGTTCTTCATAGGATACTACGCTTGGGTCAAAAACAACCTGAGCAACTTCGGCATGACCTGTTTGCCCGGTGCAAACTTCTTTATAAGTGGGTTGGTCTTTGTGGCCGCCTGCGTAACCTGGCACCACAGAAATGACACCTTTGAGGTCTTGAAAACAAGCTTCTATGCACCAAAAGCAACCGGCACCAAAAGTAGCAAGTTGTGTGCCTTGAGCTGAATTTTGATCAGAGGGTTTGCTTTGCATCTCTTTTGCTCCTATAAAATCTAGGGAGGCAGAATTGATACAGTAGCGCAAACCAGTTGGCTTAGGGCCGTCTTCAAAAACGTGCCCAAGATGAGCGTCGCAGTTGTTGCAGCGCACTTCTGTTCGGATCATGCCATGAGAACGGTCGGTAATTTTCTTGACATTTCCTTGCGTTAGTACCTCGTAAAAACTTGGCCATCCGGACCCTGAATCGTATTTGGTCTTGCTTTCAAAAAGAGGTGCATCACAAGCCACACAAATATAGGTGCCTTCTTCGTGGTGATCCCAATACTTCCCTGTGAACGGACGCTCAGTACCACCGTTCACGACGTAACATACGTTTTCAGGCAGCGCGCGGCCATTGAAAGTGTTTTGATTTTTTGCAGCATCTGAATCTTGCTGACCACAGGCATTAAGGCTTCCTAACATAAGTAACACAAATATACGTTTCATACCATAATAACAAACAAGAGTTGGTTTGGTTTAACTACTTTTGCGCCCATGCTCAAAAGATATTCACGAGATTTCTGGTTACTCAGTGCCAGCATGTTTTTTTTCATGCTGAGTTTCAACCTGATTTTACCAGAAATGAACGGTTTCATTAGTCAATTGGGAGGCAGTGCACTTAAAGGCAGCATCATCTTTTTGTTTTCCATCGCAGCAGGAGTTTCCAGGCCTTTTGCAGGCAAATTAGCCGACTTAATTGGTCGAAAGCGCAGTATTTACATAGGATTAGGAATAGCCATTACGGTAAGCCTGAGTTATCCATTTGCCAGTTGGCTGGGTTTCTTCTTCGTGTTGCGTTTCTTACATGGCCTCAGTGCTGGTTTTGCACCCACTGGCGCCACTGCCCTACTTACTGATATTTTACCACCTGACCGCAAAGGAGCGGCTATGGGTCTATGGGGCACCTTCATTTCTTTAGGCATCGGTGTCGGGCAAGCACTTGGTTCTTATATTTTCTCACTAAGCAACTACGACGCACTTTTTATGAGCGCAGCTGGTTTTGGCATTCTTGCACTCCTACTGATGTTGCCTATCCAAGAAACCTTACCAAGGCAGCTCAAGTTTGAAAGGCGTCAGTTATTGATCAAATGGGAAGATGTCGTGGAACCAACAGTAAGGCCAGCGGCCATCATCATGCTCCTCACTGCTATCAGTTCAGGCGTTATCTTTGTTCTGAGCCCAGACTATTCTTTCTATTTAGGCATTGCCAACAAAGGTTACTTCTTTGGAATTTATGTACTCACCACAATTGCTGTGCGTTTGGTGTTTTCATCGCTTTCAGACCGCATCGGAAGAAGAGAAACCATGATGTTTGGCTGCTCTTTACTTGTCATTAGTATGGTGTTATTAGGCCTAGCAAACGACATTTGGAGCTACACAATTGCCGCAGGTGTCTTTGGCTTAGCTACAGGGGTTTCGAGCCCCACCCTATTTGCTTGGACGGCAGATTTGAGCTTGGCACACAGAAGAGGCACGGGCTCTGGAACGATGTTTATAGCACTTGAAATTGGCATTTTAATAGGCTCAGGACTTACTTTTTTATTTTACCACAACACCATTGAAAGCGCGCGAACATGCATGTTTATTGCAGCTGGTTTTGGCGCAATTGCGCTACTGCTTTTGTTGCTACAATTGCGCAAGTCTAAACGGAGCTTGACTGCCCCAAATAACGCCTGACCAAATAATGGCCGACATACACCAATGGCGTGAGTGAAACAGCTATTAAAATTTTCAACAAATAGTTGGTGGGCGCTACTTCGAGATAAGTCGACATACTCATTGCGCCGGGTAAAACAAAGCCGATATACAAAACGATGTAAGAATCGATCAATTGAGAAAGTAGGGTGCTTCCGGTACTGCGCAACCAAATGAATTTATTTCCCGTTTTTTGCTTGATCCGATCAAAGAGATAGGCATCTAGGAGCTGAGAAACCATGAAGGCCGCTATGCTTCCAACAATAACGGCTTGTGCTTGCCCAAAAACTAAATTATATGCTGCATTGGTTGCGAGCTTAGAACCTTTGATTTCATAAGCGGGAATGGACATCGATAAGCCGACTATCAAAAAACAATAAGCTATTAAACCTGCGGTAATCCAGGAGAGCCTCCGCACTGCTTTTTGCCCGTAAAACTCATTGAGGAGGTCGGTAAGTAAAAAAACGACAGGCCATGGTAAAATACCAATAATGGTGACAAAAGGCCCCACCTTCTTGCCAAAGAAAAATCCTTCTAAAGGAATTTGGATGAGTTTGTTGCTGATGAGCTCAGCAGTAACGGCATTGGTGACAAACAAGCCAGCCAAGGCTATAAAAAGCCATTGCCTGCGCTCATTGAGTTTTTGCTGCTCCATGGTGCTAAAATAAGCAATTAGGGCGTGCCGTAGTCTAGGCGCTTGGTTTTAATGTAGCGCTGGATGTAGTATTGTGAGGTTTTGAAGTTGTCGATGCGCACACCTGTGTTGGCAGAATGGATGAATTTAATTGCATCTGGCGTGACCTCTACCACCAAAGCTACATGCCCAACACTTGTCGAATTGACATTGCTGCCCTTGAAAAACATGAGGTCTCCGGGGCGGATTTCCGACAACATTACTGTGGTGCCAAGCTCCGCCAAACCATAACTTGTGCGCACTAAATCGAAACCGAAACTACCAAATATATAGTTGATAAAGCCTGAGCAATCAAACCCTGATGGTGTTGTCCCTCCGTAACGATAAGGGACACCTAAAAACCGTTTGGCGTAATTGATAATGGCGTCTACTTGCGGGTCATTGGGTAAGGGCGCTTGGGTTTGAACCTGGGTATTGGAGGGCTGAGCCAACAACCCTTGGGCGAAGACTAAAAAGAGAAGGAAGAAAAATATATCTTTTATTTTCATTTTCTGAAAGCCATTGCAAAAATAATAATTATTTTCGAAACTTCATTCAAGTAGACAGATGCCCTCAATTGAAAATCAAACACTTAGCAAACTTTATTACAGCATTGGCGAAGTAGCAAGTATGCTTCAGGTAAACGCCTCACTCTTAAGATTTTGGGAGAAAGAATTTAACCTAACAGTTTCAAAAAAGAACAAAAAGGGCAATCGCCTATTCTCTGTCAAAGAAATCGAACAAATCCAACGCATTTACCAGTTTGTCAAGGTAGAAGGCTACACGCTAGATGGCGCCAAAAAAGCCCTCAAACAAAAGTCTAGCAGCCCTTTATCTGAGCCTGTTCAAATCGTTCAAAAAGAAGCTGCCCCAGCAAACCAAAACTTCGCTGAAATCATTGGCAAATTGGAAGGTATCAGAACCAAATTATTGCACTTGTCGCTTCACAGCGAGACAGCTCAAAAAACGGCAATTGAACCCATTCAAGAAACTGCTCCTGTCCTCCAAGAAGTTGCAACAGCTTCCCTTGAAAAGGAACCATTACCTACACTTGAAAAGGAGCCAACACCAACACCAACAACAATTACACCACCCAAAAAACGCAGTGTCGAGAAGACAAAACCAGCTTCAGACATGCCAACACTTTTTGATTTTTAAATCAAAAAACATAGCCTATTGACAACTTAGGAACCACATTTTGGCGCCAATTTTTTGGAGCGTAATAACCAAATGTACTGAAGACACCTATTCCAAAGCTACTCGCACCACTTACCCAAAGACCATTGAGCAAAATGCCCGTTTCATGATAGCCTTTGTCCATCGTCATAAAACTCGTATTGTGCAGGTTCTTTTGTGACATCGTACCCCACCCAAAAGCATAATGAAAACCTAATTGTGGCTCATTCCAAGTAGCTTTTGTTCGCCAAGCATTTTGCGTGTAGCGCATAAACAATTGCACTTGAGTCTGGTGGTAAAACGCAGTACTGATTAGTGTTTCAAAAGTATTGGCAACACTCACATTTAGGCCATTATTGTCTATTGATCGACTCGCCGATACAACATGTTGAAACAAAAGTGGTGTCGAGCGATCGGTGTGCGAAAAACGGGCATTCCAGTTCAAAACCCCTCGTCCTGGAACCGTAAGTATTTGAAAAGCATTGAATTGAAATCGATTGAAAGCTGTAGGATTACTTGACCAACCTAATAGCGGCCAGGCGTGTTCAAATTGAACTTGTATTTTAGGATAAGCACTTGGCTTTGGCAATAATACATTGCCAAAATAGGCTGATTTTTCTCTAAAAGCCCAACTGAAAGTCAAGCGACTCATTAGAACTTGTGAAGCAGATTGACCTTCATACAAATAACCATCGGTATATTGATTGCGCTGCAAGCTTGTCTCTAGTTCAAAATGTTGATTTGCCTTGAAATGTCCTGAAAATTGCAGCCCTAACTTTTCTTGATAAGCCATATTTGATGCATACAAATAACGTGTGGCATCTTGCTTGAAGAGTAAATTGGTTTGATAGAGCACCGGCGCTCCTACTTCAGTAATATCCAAACTTCTAGATGCCCTCAGCTTGAACTGATGCACAGAAGGGATGAACAAATTTAGATAAGTGTCGTATTTGAAGCGCTGGTCGTTTAGGCCATAGCCTCCACTTGCACCGAAATTAAAAATCTTAGACAACTTTTGAGAGCTCTCAATTCCCAAGCCATAGCGAACACGTTCAAATGCATTGTATTTAAGGAATTTAGTGGCATCTAATTGCACATAACCCAATTGAATTTTTCCTGTGGCAAGTACTTTAGCTAATTTCAGCTTTTGATCAAAACGATATTCCTTTGACAGTGAATCTATTTGTATGTAGGTCATCTTTTCTCGCTCGCTAAGAGGTTCTATGCGCACGCTGTCCCAAGCTGAAGCTGAGAGCTTATTTGCTGCATTCGGCAGCGTTTCTACTGCAATTTGCTGAAATCTTACCTTATCTAGTTCGGGAGGATCAAAACGCACCACCTTTACCACATTGATGCCTTTACCAACAATTACTGCTGGCAAGGAATCAAAACTCAATGAAATAAAGGGCAAGTATATATCTGTGCTCAACTGCTTAGGAAACCATATTTTGGAATCGATCAGTTGGTATTCCTGTACAATAACGACTTTATTTGAATTAGGCGGCGGGTTAAATGGCTCGGCCTGAACTTTTTCAATTGCAAAACCATTGGTATTGATGTATAAATACCCAGTTAAACCGTTGAAATCAGCGCCTTTTTTAGGCTTGAAAAAAATGGTAAAAGTGGTGTCTAAACCTGTAATTGTAGTGTCCTTTAAAGAGAAAAAGTACCGATTGATCGAACCCGGAGCTAGCGGGCTTAAGTATTTTAAGCCAAGTATTTCAAGCTGAATTTCATAAAAATGAAAAGACTGCAAGCCCTGTGCTATACTTGACAAAGCTGGATCTGTAAAACCAGATACGCGAAAGGCCTCTATAATTTCTTTCTCCCGGTAAGGCGGCTCAAAATAATGACTCGATTTGGTTTCAGAGATAAAAAAAGCTTGCCGTTCTGTGAATTGCTTGAATTCAAAATTATTGGTGTCTGAAGGTGAAATGACTGACTCGGCCATTTTGCGCCTAGTGGTGTCATCTAAATCAAAAACAAATTTACTGTATTGTTCGGCGATAAAACCGCCATGAGCTTGTGGGTGGTTGGCTTTTCGGTTTAGGATGGCCTGTTCTATAATGCGCAGCGCAGGATTGCTGCCAGGAACAACTACAATTTCTTGCGTCTCTTGGGTTTTAGAGCGCAAGTAAATCTGCGAAGAAACAAGGGCAGAAAGTACAATTGTAGAATCTTGATAGCCGAGTGCTCGAATTCGGATGATTTGGCTATTATTTGAGAGCTCAAAATAACCATTGATATCCGTTAAAAAAGGAGCCGAAAGTTCTGGATAAACCTTTGCAAAAGCGATACCTTCACGCAAATTGCTATCGAGAACCTGAAAACGTTGCCCCCAAGAATTCAGGCTAAAAAAAAGAAAAATAAAAAGTATCTTTTGTAACATCGGGCGCTATTTAGCAATTTTCATACCAAAAAAACAAGCCACATCAAATGAAATGAAGGGTTTACGAAGCTAGAACTTTTTCTAGATATGCGGGTGCTTTGCGCATCCTTGCTCCATACCACGAACACATCTCCCCATCGACAAGCACTATATTAGACTTCGGGAAAAGTGCTTGAACTTCTTCAATATGTTTGGCTTCAAAAGGAAAAGGCTCCGAGCTCAGGAAAATATAATCTGGGGAGTTATCTGATGTGTTAAAAAGCTTAGGGTTATTTGCGCGGACTTGGTCTAGATCAGGATAACGCTCAAGTTCACAACAATTGACCAAACCAAAATGGGTCAACAAGGCATGAATGTACGTTTTCGGTCCCACAACAAAATAAGGGTCTTTCCAGATGAAATATAGAAATGAGGCCCCTTTGCCGATATTTTCCAAGCTTTGAAAATTCACCTGAATTTGCCTAACGAGCGAAATTGATTTTTCTTCGCGCTGCACTTTTTTACCTATTTCTAGTAAATAGTGATATGCTTCTTCAAGGGAATTGATGTCCGTAACTAAAACAGCATATTGTTGTTGCAACTGCTCAATGTCTTCTTTGGTATTTTCTTCCTTATTGGCAATAATGAGGGTTGGCTGGAGGATGTCGATGGTTTCAAAATTAACCTTTTTGGTACCGCCTACACGTGTTTTTTGCTGCCACCATGCTTTCGGATGAATACAAAACTTTGTGATTCCGACCACCTCTTCTTCTAGACCCAAGGCCCAGAGGTATTCAGTTAAAGACGGAACCAACGAGACAATTCGCATGCGCTTAGGCCATTGCAGCAATGACGTCGTAACGCGACACAATATGGTGCTTACCGTTGTCTAAGGCCACCAAGACCGCAGGAACTTGCTTGGAAATCAATTTGCAGAGTTCTTCAACAGGTGTGTTGGCATGAACTACTGGAAAAGCAGCCGACATCAAAGAAGAAATTGGAGCATCTCGCAAAGATGGGTTGTCAATGAGCACCTGATATAAATGGCTGTCATCGATAGAACCCACGTATTGACCGTCTTTCATGACAGGGATTTGAGAAATATCGAAATTGCGCATTTTGGCAATAGCATGAGAGACGAGTTCTTCGGCGTAAAGTGAAACGAGTGGTTTGTTGCCGTGTTTGGCAACTAAATCGCCAGCGGTCAGGAGGTTTTCTTCGAGGAAACCGCGTTCGCGCATCCAATCGTCATTGAAAATTTTTCCAACATAACGACTACCGTGATCGTGGAACAAAACAACTACTACATCGTCTTTGGTGAGTTTGGCACCCATTTGTAAGAGCCCTTTGATAGCTGCTCCTGCTGAGTTACCTACAAAGATACCTTCTTCGCGTGCGAGTTTGCGGGTGTAAACGGCAGCATCTTTGTCGGTTACTTTTTCAAAATGGTCAATAACATCGAAATCTACGTTGGCTGGTAAGATGTCTTCGCCAATACCTTCAGTGATGTAAGGGTAGATCTCATTTTCGTCGAAGATACCCGTTTCTTTGTATTTCTTAAAAACAGAACCATAAGTATCGATACCCCAAATTTGGATATTTGGATTTTTTTCTTTGAGGTACTGCCCTACACCTGAAATGGTACCACCAGTGCCAACACCCACTACAAAATGCGTGATTTTGCCTTCGGTTTGTTCCCAAATTTCAGGACCTGTTTGCTCGTAGTGAGCTGTTCTGTTCGAGAGGTTGTCGTACTGATTCACATACCAAGAATTAGGTATTTCCGTCGCTAAACGGCGTGAAACCGAGTAGTAAGAGCGTGGATCTGTGGGTTCAACAGCCGTTGGGCAAACAACAACTTCAGCGCCAACAGCACGCAAGATGTCCATTTTTTCTTTGGATTGCTTGTCGTTGAGTACACAAATAAGTTTGTATCCTTTGATGATGCAAGCCAACGCCAAACCCATACCAGTATTGCCTGAGGTGCCTTCAATAACGGTGCCGCCGGGCTTTAAAATACCTGCTTTTTCAGCATCTTCGATCATTTTAACAGCCATGCGGTCTTTGACGGAGTTGCCCGGATTAGTGGTTTCTACTTTGGCCAACACCTGAGCTGGTAGCGCTTTGGTAAGTTTGTTGATGCGCACCAATGGGGTATTTCCGATGGTTTCAAGGATATTGTTGTATACTTTCATGAATGAACTTTGTACAAAGTTAGTCATCTGTTTGAATTCATTAATTTTAGGGCATGTTAAAATTTAGCTTCCTCCTCGCATTAGGAATTATTTCATCGCTTGCCACGGCTCAAGTTTGTCCGATTTTACCAACGCCAGCGGTTTACCAACCTGCTAATGGCCAGTTTGTTTGCAGCGGCACCCTACTCATAGATCCGTCTGAAATAACACCCAATTTGAGAGCTGCTTTCACAGATTATGCACTTTGGGCCCATAACATCCCGGTTTCGCCATTTGTCCAAAACCCAATGGTACAATTTAAAAAACTCACCAATGTAAAGCAAGATTCTTACAGTATCAATATTGGCGAGCGCATCACCATTTCCTATTCAAGCGAGGCCTCGTGTTTTTATGCTTGGGTTTCTTTGTTGCAATTAAGCACGCAACAAGATGGGCAACTGAGTTTTCCTAAATGCTTCGTTAAGGACTACCCTCAATTTCAATGGCGCGGCCTGCACCTCGATGTATCGAGGCATTTTTTCACGGTCAATGAAGTCAAGCGCTTTATTGACCTCATGGCGTATTACAAATTCAACACCCAACACTGGCACCTCACCGATGACCAAGGTTGGCGCATTGAAATTAAAAAGTATCCACTTTTGACCCAAGTTGGCGCTTGGCGCGACTCCACAGTGGAGAACCATTATACTACCCAACCTCGCACCTACAACAAAACGCGCTACGGCGGCTTCTACACCCAAGAAGAAGTCAAGGAGATCGTTGGTTATGCTGGCGCACGATTCATTACTGTAGTTCCGGAAATTGAAATGCCTGGCCACGCCAGAGCTGCATTAGCCGCTTACCCACAATACTCATGTACCGGCCAAGCGCAAGGCGTCGAAGGTCTTTGGGGTATTTTCGATGATATTTTTTGCGCCAAAGAAGAAAGCATCTTGTTTTTGCAAGATGTTTTAAAAGAAGTTTTGCCACTTTTTCCAGGAGAATTCATACATGTGGGAGGAGATGAAGCACCAAAAACAAGATGGAAAGAATGTTCGAATTGCCAAGCCGTCATTAAGGCAAATGGCTTGCACGACGAACACGAACTACAAAGTTATTTTATAGGGCGCATGGACGCCTTTCTGACACAAAATGGCAAAAAACTCATTGGTTGGGACGAAATTCTCGAGGGCGGCCTCTCGCCCAACGCTACGGTGATGTCGTGGCGCGGCTACGAAGGCGGAAAAGCCGCTGCCGCGCAAGGCCATTATGTGGTCATGTGCCCAGGCTCTCATTGCTATTTTGACCACTACCAAGGTCGTGGCGCCGACGAACCATTGGCTATTGGCGGTTTTACTTCGCTTGAAAAAGTCTTGTCCTTTAACCCGATTCCACCCGACATGGACCTTGCTTCTGCTGCATACGTTTTAGGTGCACAGGGCAACCTCTGGACCGAATACATTCCAGACATGGCTCAATTAGAATACATGACCTACCCCAGAGCCATTGCTCTAAGCACCGCACTTTGGTCCGAAACAAAACCTTCCTATGAAGATTTTCTTGCCAAACTTACAACCTATCATTTTCCATTTTTAAGCGCTAAAAATGTAAATTTCTCCAAAAGTTGTCTCAAACCCGAAATCAAGACAACCAGAGCACTGGGTTGGGGAATTTTAATTGAAAAGATACCGGCAAAAGGCATCATTGCTTATACTGCAGTGTTAGCCGATATCAAAGCATCCAAGCGAAAAACCAAAACCGTTCAAATAAAGGTGGATCAAGGTCCGAACTTGCCTTCTAAAGAAATGAATATCATTGCACACAAAGCGTTAGGCGCTCAAATTGTTTTTCAAACGCAACCCAGTCCGAAATACGATAATGGTAGCCTCACAATAGTAGATGGCCAACTCGGTGCCCGACCTTGGAAAGGAAATGAATGGTTGGGCTTTGAAAGCGATAGTGTCTCTTTTGATATTATCCTTGATAAACCCATCAAAGTAAAAGAATTGCTCATCCACACCCTTCACGACCCCAACAGCTGGATTTGGGCAGCGCAGACCTATAAGATTACTTTGAATAAATTTGGTTGTGGAAATGGGATAGCAGATGGTTATTCGACTGAAGAAACCATATTAATTGACAATATCAAGGACAAAACCCAAACCATTCATGTCGTTTTATACGGCGTAGGGCACATTCCATCAGGCAACCCAGGCGCTGGAAATGTTCCTTGGTTGTTTATCGATGAAATTGAAGTGCGCTAAGGGATAAGCCCCAAGCGCACGGCGTGTACAATGATGCCGGCAGTGTTGCGCACGTCGAGTTTTTCAATAATGCGCATTTTGTGGGTTTCGACCGTTCGTGGAGAAATTTGGAGGTCGAGGGCAATTTCTCGACAGGTTTTTTCTTGGCAAATTCCGCGAATGACATCGATTTCACGCGCAGTGATGCGCTCTAAGGTGCGAATGGTGCGGCGCTCAGCATCTAGCATGCGCTTGGTATTGGGATGCAAATAGGAACTTTGGAAAAAAACCTGACGAAATGCTGCCACGGCTTCTTCGTGCATGTTCCATTTATTGACCACACCATGAAAGCCCCACTTTAAATAGAGCGGCACCATTGCCGATTTGAAATTAGGAACCAACAACAAGAACTTCGCATTGGGCCAAGCAGACATCCAGAAATTGATGTAAACTTGATCTAAATCTTGTAAAAGATCGGCGTCGATCATGATCACTTGAATACCGATGCCTGTGAAACGCGCTCGAAAGTCACTCAGACTTTGGGCTTCGCCTACCCATTCAAAATCGCTGCGCGGTTCTAACAAGGCGCGCAAGCCTGTTCTAAAAATGACATCAGATTCTACAAAAGCCACGCGAATGCGGGCACCCAAATAATTACTCATACGACTTGCATTTTTAATGGGCCAAGGCCCGGTTTAGGTTAATACAAGTAGATCTGTTTCATGTGGCTAAAGTAATAAGGCTTGCCCAAAAGGGCATCAGTAGATTGACGGACGACTTTGAAAAAAAGTTGCATACGAAAGCTTAACCTACATCAATTGCCCGGACAAAAAAGAAGCTTAACTTTGAGAAATGAAGCGAAGAGACTTTACTTCCTTACTGACATTAAGCACTTTAGGCTTTGCCATGACATCTATGAAACAACTTTCTAATTGGAGTTCGCATTTACAAAAAACTAAACCAATCCCCGTACTTTTTATTGGACATGGCAATCCTATGAATGCAATTGAGGAAAACGAATTTGTCTCTGGCTTCAGAAGTATAGCCCAAACCCTACCTGAAATTCAAGCTATTTTAGTTGTTTCAGCACATTGGCTCACAAAGGGAACGGCGGTTACAGCAATGCAACACCCAAGAACCATCCACGATTTTGGAGGTTTTCCAAAAGCCTTGTTTGAACAGCAATATCCTGCTCCTGGATCGCCTGAACTGGCCAACTATATCAAAAACTTAAGCACCTCAACCCTCATTCACGAAGATCATGAATGGGGCCTAGACCACGGCACCTGGACAGTGCTCAAGCATTTGTATCCTGCCGCAAATATTCCTGTCGTGCAGTTTTCTATTGACTACCAACTTTCACTAGAACAACATTTTGAGCTCGCTACACAGCTACAAATCCTAAGAGAGCGCGGCGTACTCATTATTGGTTCAGGAAATATCGTTCACAACCTGCGCGCTGTTGACTTCAGCCGCATCAATGAAGTTGGCTATGGCTACGACTGGGCAAAAGAAAGCAGAAAGTTTGTCAACGATCAAATCAACACGCGAAATTTCAAAGCACTTCTCGACCTTTCAACAGCGCCCGCCGCTTTAAAAATGGCCGTCCCATCAACTGACCACTACATTCCTCTGATTTATAGTTTAGGGCTCAGTAATGCAGCCGATGAAATTGAATTATTTAATGACGCGCTGTTGGCAGGTAGCCTAAGTATGACTTCTTTGCGTATTGGATAGAATTTCTGGCTAAATAAACCTTTCGGTCGTTTGGGATGTTCTATCTTTGTATTTAGATAACAAATATTAGCTCATGTCTCAAAGAAATTGGCAAAGCCTCAAAAATTACAAAGACATTAAATTTGAATTTTTCGAAGGGATTGCAAAAATCACCATCAACCGCCCACAGGTTTACAACGCATTCAGACCTGAAACCAACTTTGAAATGCTAGACGCACTCGCTATTTGCCGCGAGAACACCGATATCAATGTTGTGGTACTAACTGGCCAAGGCGATAAAGCATTTTGTTCTGGTGGCGACCAAAACGTAAAAGGAGTTGGTGGCTACATTTCAGAAAACGGTGTGCCAAGACTAAATGTCTTAGACATTCATAAGGCGATTCGTTCTTTGCCTAAACCAGTCATCGCAATGGTGAACGGTTATGCCATTGGCGGCGGGCATGTACTTCATGTGGTTTGCGATCTCACAATTGCTTCTGAGAATGCTCGCTTTGGCCAAACAGGGCCTAAAGTAGGTAGTTTTGATGGCGGTTTTGGTTCTTCATACCTTGCGCGCCACGTAGGTCAAAAAAAGGCCCGTGAAATTTGGTTCTTGTGCAACCAATATACCGCCGAAGAAGCTGAAAAAATGGGGATGGTCAATAAGGTAGTTCCTTTAGCTCAACTCGAGGATACCGTTGTTGAATGGTCTCAAACCATCATGAAAAGAAGCCCATTGGCTATTCGCATGATCAAGCGTGCCATGAATGCAGAACTAGACGGACAACACGGCCTCATGGAGCTCGCAGGCGACGCCACCCTACTCTATTACCTCACAGAGGAAGCGCAAGAAGGTAAACACGCCTTTTTGGAAAAGCGTGACCCTGATTTTCAACAATATCCCAAATTTCCTTGATTATGGATTTCAGCAATATAGAACCAAAAGCATTGTGGCAAAATTTTGCTGCACTTAATGCAGTACCAAGACCCTCTAAAAAAGAAGAACGCGTCATTGCATTTATGCTCGATTTTGGCTCTTCTCTTGGGCTAAACACGCAACGCGATGCAATTGGTAACGTGGTCATTAAAAAGGCGGCAACAGCCGGAATGGAAGACCGTCAAACCGTCATACTTCAGAGCCATCTCGACATGGTGCACCAAAAGAACGCCAATACTGTTTTTGATTTTGACCAACAAGGCATCGAAATGTTCCAAGATGGCGACTGGATCCGCGCAAAAGGCACTACGCTTGGCGCAGACAACGGTATCGGTGTGGCGGCCATTATGGCGCTTCTTGCAAGTACAGATATTGCTCACCCAGCACTCGAAGCTTTTTTCACCATCGATGAAGAAACCGGCATGACCGGAGCTAAAGAAATGGATGCCTCGTTATTAAACGGCACAATTCTTTTGAACCTCGACACCGAAGACGACGACGAACTTTCTGTTGGTTGTGCAGGCGGTATCGATACCAATACGTTTTACACTTACGAAGAAACTGCTATTCAAGCAGGCTACACAACATACAGCATTCAAATCAGTGGCTTACTCGGTGGTCATTCTGGCATGGATATCGACAAAGGCCGCGGCAATGCCAACAAATGGCTTGCACGCTTGCTTTGGGAAATTTCCCAGCAAATAGATATACAACTGCTTTCTTTTGATGGCGGAAGTTTGCGCAACGCTATTCCACGCGAGGCAACAGCACAGGTTGCCGTACAAAATGCTTCTGAACTTTATTCCATCGTAGCGCAGTTCAAGCAAACACTTCAAGACGAATACCACCTAATTGAACCTCATTTTGCATTGGAAGTCAAAGATGAAACAGTTACATCAAAAGCGGTTCCAACTTCGGTATTGAAGCAAATTATCGCCACACTTTGTGGTGTACACAACGGCGTTTACCGCATGAGTCCTGACATCGAAGGGCTTGTTGAAGCATCCTCTTCTTTGGCACGTGTAGTGATCCAAAACGGAAGCTTTGCGACGCAATCATTGCAAAGAAGTTCCGTAGAAAGCACCAAAAGAGAAGTGAGTTTGGCGGTTCGTTGCGCTTTTGAAAACATGGGTGTTACGGTTGAACAAAGTGGCGACTACCCCGGCTGGAAACCCAATTCGAATTCGGCAATTCTTCAAATCATGAAGCAACATTACAAAGAAACTTTCCATGCTGAACCCAAAGTGAAAGCTTGCCATGCTGGCCTTGAATGTGGTCTACTCAGTGAAAAACTACCTGGCGTTGACATGATTTCTTTCGGGCCAAATATCCGCGCTGCACACTCCCCAGACGAATGCGTGCAAATTTCATCGGTTCAAAAATTCTGGAACTTCCTTCTCTCTACCTTAACTCACATACCTAAAGCGTAAGCAAAAACCAATTATGTCACAAACACTCCATACTATAGAAGAAGCCATTTACGAAATCCAGCAAGGCCGCGTTGTTATTGTAGTCGACGACGAAGACCGAGAAAACGAAGGCGATTTTCTGACTGCAGCGCGCAATGCAACTCCGGAGCTCATCAACTTTATGGCTACCCATGGCCGCGGCCTCATCTGCGCACCAATTAGCGAAGAGCGTTGTGACCAACTCGGCTTAGAACTCATGGTGCGCAACAATTCTGCTGCCTACGAAACACCATTTACCATCAGCGTAGACCTCATTGGCCACGGCTGCACCACGGGCATTTCCGCTAGCGACCGCTCTCAAACTATTTTGGCTATGATCGACCCGAAAATTCGCCCTGAAGAACTCGGTAAACCAGGCCACATCTTTCCTTTGCGCGCCAGAAAAGGTGGCGTTTTGCGCCGTGCCGGACACACAGAAGCTGCAATAGATCTGTCCAGACTCGCTGGCTTTGAAGAAGCTGGTATTATTGTCGAGATTTTGAACGAAGACGGCTCTATGGCACGCCTTCCTCAACTTTTGGAAATCGCCAAGAAATTTGACTTAAAAATCATCAGTATCGCGGACCTCATCAAATACCGCATTGCTCATGAGTCATTAATTGTAGAGCAAGTTCAGGTTGAAATGCCAACTGTTTATGGCGATTTTCAATTGCGCGCCTTTAAAGACGAAAGCACCGACCAAGACCATTTAGTACTCACCAAAGGCACCTGGACAGAAGACGAAGCGGTATTGGTGCGCGTGCATTCTTCATGCCTCACCGGTGATATCTTTGGCAGTTGCCGTTGCGATTGCGGCCCTCAGCTTCACAAAGCCATGGAACTCATCAACAAAG
>JACCDV010550576.1_pt1 | contig 19726 bp, 16 predicted proteins | sample 7446131 | NCBI WGS metagenome assembly JACCDV01 (sample SAMN15323448, study PRJNA562643) | freshwater metagenome | isolation source: river surface water | place: USA:Blue River Watershed | collected 2017-08-17 | reverse complement strand
GTGTGTCGCAGGCGATTTTGTCGCCGCGTGCTCGGCTTTTGCGGTCGTGTTCCAGATCCATGCCTGCGCTGGCGCGGTAATCCTCGCAGGCCGAATGGATGTGGGCGGGCAGGCCTTGCGCGTTGGGCGTGGGGTCGCAGAAGCAGCGTTCGTATTCGGCCAGCGCTTCGGGCTCGATGTAGCCCATCCCCTGGCTGCCCCAGCCGCCCAGCTTGGCGTGCAGGTAGGCCTTGGCATTGCCGCCAATCATCAGCTCGGGCAGCGGCGCAGGCTGTACCAGGTGGAACCAGTGGTAGTAGGCGTGGGCAAAGAGGAAATAGGGGTCAGAGCCCGATGGCTGCGCAATCGGTGTCCGACCCCAATTTCCTCCATACATGTCCAGCGTGGGTGCGATGTCGATCACACACAGCTTTTTCACACGCTGCGGGTGGTCCACCGCGAGCCGATGCGCCACGCGGCCGCCACGGTCGTGGCCGCAGAGATAAAAGTCTCGCACGCCCAGATGGTCCAGCAGGTCGACCACCTCCTGGGACATCGCGCGCTTGCTGTAGTGCGCATGTTCGGCGTCACCCACGGCGTGAGATGAATCGCCGTAGCCGCGCAGATCGGGCATGACGAGGCTGTAGCCGCTGCGCAGCGCTTGTGCCACGCGGTGCCACATCACATGCGTCTGCGGAAAACCGTGCAGCAGCACCAGCACGGGTTTGTCCGCATCCCAGTCGGCCGAACGGCGGAAGGTGACGGGCAAACCGCGCAGCGTGACGGTCTGCCGCTCAAAGCCCTCGAACCAGGCCATCAGTCCACCTTGGCGCCAGAAGCCTTGACCACTTCGGCCCACTTCTTGTGCTCGGCCTCGATCAGCGTGGCGAATTGCGCCGAGGTGATGCCGCTCGGGATCGCGCCCTGGGCCTGCATTTTTTCCTTGATGGCCGGGGTGGCCAGCGACTTGGTCACTTCCTGTTGAATGCGGTTGACGATGTCCATGGGCGTGCCTGCGGGGGCCAGCAAGCCAAACCAGCTGCTGGCTTCGTAGCCCTTGAGGCCTGCGGCTTCTTCAAGGGTGGGCAATTCAGGAACGGCTGAAGAACGTTGCCCACTGGTCACCGCCAGCGCCTTGAGCTTGCCGGACTTGATCAGCTGCATGGCCGAAGGCAGGTTGTCGAACATGACGTGCATGTTGCCAGCGGCCAAATCCAGCAGGGCAGGGCCCGAACCCCGGTAGGGGATGTGGGCCATGAAGGTGCCGGTCATGCTCTTGAAGAGTTCGCCCGCCAGATGGATCGAGGTGCCGTTGCCGCTCGACGCCATATTGAGTTTGCCGGGGTTGGCCTTGGCGTACTTGATGAAGTCGTTGACGGTGTTGATCTTGTTGGCCGCGGCGAACTCGGCGTTCACCACCATCACATTGGGCACGCCCGCCACCAGGGTGATGGGTACGAAATCCTTGAAGGGGTCGTAAGGCAGCTTGGCGTACAGCGCGCGGTTGATGCCGTGCGTGCCCACCGTGCCCATGAGCAGGGTGTAGCCGTCGCCTGCGGACTTGGCCACCACCTCGGCGCCCAGGTTGCCGCCCGCACCGGCCTTGTTCTCGACCACGAACTGCTGACCGAAGGCTTTGGACAGTTCAGGCGCCACGGCGCGGGCGAGGATGTCGGTGGTGCCGCCGGGCGCAAACGGCACAACGATCTTGACGGGTTTGGTGGGCCAGGCGCTCTGGGCCTGAACGGTGGCGGTGCCCATGCTCAGGGCAGCGATGGCCAATGCCATCAGGCTGGCGCGGCGGGTGGTGTGGCGCATGTGTGTCTCCTTGGTCTTGAATGCGACCATGATGCCAGCCTGGCGCCGCCGCGCTGTCACGCGCGAGCGCTTTTAAGGGTTTGTTCGGAGGAGTTCGGCCTGCAGCAGCGGCTTTTGCACCTTGCCCAGCGCGCTTTTGGGCAGGCTGTCCATGAACACCACCCGGCGTGGCAGCTTGAAGCGGGCAATGCGCACCTGCAGATGGGCCAGCACGGTGCTTTCGTTCAGTGCCTGGCCTGCCGCATCGGCGGTCCGCACCAGCACCGCCACCGGCACTTCGCCCCAGCGCGCATCGGGCAGGCCGACCACCGCGCATTCGGCCACGCCGGGCAGGGTGACCAGCAGGTTTTCAATTTCGGCCGGGTAGATGTTCTCGCCACCCGAGATGACCATGTCCTTGCTGCGGCCGACGATGGTGATGCAGCCATCGGTTTCGCGCTGGCCCAGATCGCCCGAGTGGAACCAGCCGCCTTGCAGGCCGATGCCTGCTGCGCCCTGTGCGCTCCAGTAGCCCCGCATGACGTTGGGGGCGCGGATGCAGACCTCGCCGGTGTCGCCCGGGCCGACTTCCTGACCTTGCGGGTCGATCAGCTTGACCTGGGCCTCCGGTTGCGGCCAACCCGACGCGCCCACGCGGGCGATGGCGTCCGGCAGGCGCAGCACGATGGACACGGGCCCGGTCTCTGTGGTGCCGTACACCTGGCCCACCGGCACGCCGCGCCCATGCAGAGTGTCCAGATAGGCCACGGGCACGGTGGACGAGCCGGTCATGATGCCGCGCAGGCAGGCCAGCGAAGTGTCGGCCCAGCGCGGGTGTTCAAACACGGCGCGCATGGTGGCGGGCACCAGCAGCGACAGCGTGGGCTGGCTGGTGCGCATTTCATCGAGCCAGGCGCTCGGGTCAAAGCGCGGGTGCAACACCACCTCGATACCCGCGAGCAAGGCAGGCAGCGTCTGGATGCACAGGCCGCCCACATGAAACAGGGGCAGCGTGGACAGCACCTTGTCACCGGGCACAAACGCATGGGCCCACTGGCTCGCTCGCGCATTGGCCAGCAATGCGGCCTGCGTGTGCACGGCGCCCTTGGGCACACCCGTGGTGCCCGAGGTGTAGACCAGCAGCAGCGGCAGGTCGCTGTGTACATGTGGCAAGGTCAGCCCACGCGGCGAGGCTTCAGCGATTAGCATGTCGTGATGGCTGTGCTTCAGACCTGCGGCGTGCAGGGCCTGAGCCGTGTCGGCATGGTGGGTGTCGTGCACCAGCAGGCGTGGCTGAGCATCGCTCAGCACCTGCTGTAACTCGGGCACCGCCAGCCGAAAGTTCAGCGGCAAGAAAATCGCCCCCAGCCGGGCGCAAGCCACCAGCGTGACCAATTGCAGCTCATGGTTGAAACCCAGCCAGGCCACACGGTCGCCCGGCTGAACGCCCCAGGTGGACTGCAGGTGCGCAGTGACGCGCTCCACGCGTCGCCAGAACTTGCCAAAGTCATACGCAAACGTGCTGCCAGGCTTGCGCTCGTCGCCCCGAAAGGTCATGGCGGGCTGCGTGCCACGCTCGTGCGCGAGCTGCGCAAAGCGCGCCGCGATCAGGCTGGGTTCAGCGTCCCACATCACTCGTCTTTTTCGCCGGGTTCGTACAGGGCTTCGCGGCCAATGCGGTCCATGCACAGCTCGGCCGTCCAGGGCAGCATGAGCGCACCGCAGCGGGCGTCGCGATACAGGCGCTCCAGCGGCAGGCTCTTGAGCATGGACTGGCCGCCGCAGGTGCGGATCGCCAGACGCGCCAGGTCCTGTGCGTTTTCCATGATGGTGTACTGCGCGGCATAAGCGCGCAGTCGGGTGGACTTGCTCGGGTCCACCTTGGCGTCTTCGATGGCGCGCAGGAACAGGTTGCGGGTTTGTTCGAGCTTGATGAACATCTCGGCCACGGCGATCTGCTTGGTCGCGAACTGGCGGCGCTTGACGGGGCCGGTGCCCGGAATCTCGCCACGCAGGTAAGCCACCGTGAAGTCGTAGGCCGCCTGGGCGATGCCCATGTAGGTCGGGGCCAGCGTCATGAACATGTGCGGCCAGCGGCTGGCCGCCTGGAAGTACAGGCCCTGCGGCATGAGCGCCGCGTCGTCGGGCACAAACACGTCCTTGAACACCAGGTTGCGCGAGACCGTGGCGCGCATGCCCAGCGGGTCCCAGTCACCTTCGACCGTCAGGCCTGGCGCGGTGCGGGGCACGGCCAGGTACAGCGTGTCGCGGCGCGAGAGGTCGGCGTCGGGCTTTTTCTCGGTGCACAGCACGCCAAAGAAATCGGCAGCGTCCGACAGCGAGGCAAAAATCTTTTTGCCGTTGACCTTCCAGCCGCCTTCGACCTTGACCGCGGTGGTGCCAAAGGGCTGGGCCCCCGCAGCGGCTGCGCCGCCTTCAGAGAAGGGCTGCGCGTAGATCGCGCCGTCTTTCACCACGCGGGCAAAGTGCACCTTCTGGTGCTCGCGGTGCTGGGCGCGCTGCTCGGGCGTCATCTCCAGGTCTTCGGACAGCAGGCCGCTCCAGAGCATGGTGCATACATGCATGTTGAAGGTGAGCGCTGTGGCGCCGCAGTAGCGACCGATCTCGGCCGACACCAGCGCGTAGGTGGCGTAATCGGCACCGTGGCCGCCATGCGCTTCGGGCACGCACAGGCCCAGCAGACCGGCTTCGCGCATGTCGTCGTAGTTGGCAAAGGGAAACTGCGCATCGCGGTCGAGCTGTGTGGCGCGGCAGGCAAACTTATCGCGACCGAGCTGACGCGCCAGCGCCATCAGCTTTTGTTGCTTGTCGGTCAGCGGGTAATCATCGCCACAAATGGGCATCGTCTTATCGGTCATGGAATGCTCCGCAAAAAGGACAGCAGTGCATCGGCAAAGCGGTCGGGTTGCTCAAAGGTCAACAAGTGGCCCACACCCGAGAGGCATTGGTATTGGGCGTTGGGAATCTTTTCGGCCATGCGCTGCACCACGCTGGGCGCCGCCGTGCGGTCGTGTTCGGCGGCGATGCACAAGGTGGGCACGGTGATGGTGGGCAAAGTGGCCCTTTGCTCGAACTGCACCAGGGCACCCAATGCCGCCTTGTAAGCGGCAGGTGTGATCGAGCCCATGCAAGCCTGGGCTTGGGCCAGGCCTGGTCCGTCATAGCCAGGCGCCACCATGGTCGGGATGAGTTTTTGGGCGACATCGGCCATGCTCTGGCCCGCCTCCAGCGGGGCCAGTCGCTGCGCGATGAAGGCCTGCTGAAAGTCGCCGCTGCCGTGGCCAAAGGCCGGGCTGCTGGCCGCCAGCACCAGGCCAGCCACACGCTCAGGGTGCCTTGCCCACATCTGCAGCGCCACCATGCCACCCAGGCTGTGGCCGACCAGCACGGCTTTTGGCAGGCTGTGCGCGTCCATCAACGCGGCCAGGGCATCGGCCAGCGCGTCAAAGTCGCAAGGCTCTATCAGCGGGCTGTCGCCATAGCCGGGCATGTCCCAGGCCAGGCTGCTGTACCCCGCTGCCGCACAAACCTGCTGGATCGGTGCCCAGCCGCTGGCGCGCCCGCCAATGCCGTGCAGAAAAATCAGCGGGACAGTTGTAGGAGTGGATCGCTGCTCGCGCATCATTCGGCCGCGGGGGCGGCCTCCTACAGCAGATGAGTCGACACCTGTAGGAGCGAGCCCCTGCTCGCGAAGGTCTTCGTGTTCATTGTCGTCAGCAATGCTGCTGGCTTCAAAAACAATGCAGGTGGGGACCGTGTTCATGCCAGGGCTTCGCGTACAAGTTCACCGGCCTGGACGACCACCGTATTGTCCAGCTTCACGGTGCAGCCGCGCATGGGCAGGTCAAAGTGGCCCAGCGTGTGGCGGCCGGCCACCTCGTTGGCGCCGGTCGAATACAAAAAATTGCCCGCAAAGGCGCGCAGCTCGGTGCCGTTGCAGTCGCTCTTGTCGTAGAAGGTCATCGCGTCCCAGCGCGCCGCCGGGTTCAGGCCAAAGCCCACGTGCGAAACGGCGTAGCAGGCGCGGTGGCCCTCGGCATCTTCCCAGGCCTTGTAGTAGCCTCGCATCATGTCGGCGTCCACACCGCTGCCATCAATCGCCACGACGCTGTCGTTCTCGATCGTCAGCGTGATGGTGTCGCGCAGGTAGCGCTTGAAGGTCAGGTTCACATCGCCCGGCGCCATGACCAGCGTGCCGTTGACGCTGCCCTCGGCCGGGAAGGCCAGGGCCAGGCCTGCAGGCCAGTGCGAGACCATGCCGGGTTTGGGGCAGAAACCCCAGACGCCGCCGACCACGGCTTTTTGCAGATTCACGCGCAAATCAGTGCCCGCCTGCGAGGTGACGTGCATCTGCTGCGTGCCCTTGAGCTTTTTCATGGCGCTGCGCACCACGCCTTCCAGAGCAGGGTCGGGCACCGTGCGTTCCAGAATTTCGGGGTGCTCGTTGGACACCATCAACAGGCGCGGACGCTTGCCATCAATGCCCTGCATGATGGCGGGCAGCTCGGGGGCGTGCAGCAGACCTTCGACCGTGCAGTCGACCACGAAGTCGGCGCGCGCCAGCGAGGCCACCACCGGGGCCAGTTGCCCAATCGCGTCGCTGGCGCCGGTGGAGCGCACGGGGGCAGGGGCCGTCAGGGGCGGCGTGGTCAGCGTGATCTCGAACACCTTGGCGCCCATGCCTTCGAGGGCCAGGCGCGCCATGTCCACATTCACACGCCGGGACTGGGTTTCGGCCAGAATGGCCACCACCTCACCGGGCTGCACGTTGCACAGCGTGAAGGTGCGGACAAAAGCCGCGAGCCATTTGTGTTCGATGCGTTCGACGAGCATGAGTGGATTCTCCAGTTCCAAATCAGTTTATATGAAATTTCATGGAATTTCATCCATAATGACCCCATGCGATCCCCGCGACACGCCCATCCCCCCGCCGACGTCCGCGCCCTGAGCCCGGACTTCGAGCCACCGCATTTCCGTCAGGCGCTCTCGCGCTTTGCCACGGGCGTGACGGTTGTCACCGCCTTTGCGCCAGGGGCCACCAAGGGCCAGGCCAACAGCAGCAATTTCGTCGGCATCACCGCCAGCTCGTTCAACTCGGTCTCGCTGTCGCCCCCGCTGGTGCTCTGGAGCCTGGGTCTGCATGCGGGCAGCCTGCCGCTTTTTCATGCAGGAACGCATTACGTCATCAATGTGCTGGCGGCCGACCAGCTGGAACTGTGCCAGCGCTTTGCCTATGGCAAGGGTGACCGCTTTGCCGGGGTGGACTACACGCTGGGGCAGAGTGGCTTGCCGATCCTGGGCGGTGCGCTGGCCTGGTTTGAATGCCACAACCGCAGCCGCTACGAAGAAGGCGACCACGTCATCTTTGTGGGCGAGGTCGAGCGTTGCGGCTTTGCAGACGGCGATCCGCTCGTGTTTCAGGCTGGCCAGTTTGGAACGACGCGCACCCTGCAGCCATGAATGGCTTTGTCGACGACTACCTGGCCTACCTGCTGGCGCGCGCCAGCCACCTGATTTCGAGCGAGTTCCATGCCGTCGTCGAAGCCAGTGGCCTGAGCCTGATGGAGTGGCGTGTGATGGCCAGCCTGTCAGGTAAAGACAGTTTGAGCATCAACGAACTCGCCAGCATTGTGCTGGCCAAACAACCCACGGTGACCAAGTTGGTGGGTCGCATGCAGGATGCGGGTTGGGTCAAGCGCTGCGACGCTGCTCATGACAAACGGCAAAGCCTGGTGAGCCTGACGGCCGCTGGTCGGCGCAAGGTGCAGCCTTTGCTCAAGCAGGCCAAAGCGCACGAGGCGCAGGTGGTGTCTGCTTTGGGCGAGGATCAGGCCCATCAACTCAAGCTGATGCTGGAAAGCTTGATTGGGGCGCATGGCGGAGCCTGACTGCCCACAGGCATAGTCCCTGGTTTTGAGCTTGCGGTCTGGCTGAACCGTTTATTGTCGGCCTCAGTGGTGGGTGGTCGGGACAAAGACTCAATGGCTGGTTTGCCCGAAGCAGACATTCTTTCTCTGGCATCCAGACTGCTGCTAAAGGTTGCCGCATCAGTGTTCAGCTCAAAACAATTTGGCTGGTGTGTAGCGAACACCGAAAGACACCCAACGACCATTTCCTTGGCCAGAGAGTTGCCGACCAAGGGTTGCATCAACCTGAAACAGGTCTGGTATCAAGGCGTATCTGACACCAACTTGCCCGTGAGACATGCCGCGATTGTCTCCATACGTTTCGGCAATCCCGAGCAGCTTGGAGTGCAATTTGAACTCCCCGCCAATGCCCCATGACGCACTGTTAAGACCGGATGCTTTGTCTTTGAGCCATCCCAAGTTCACATGAACAATCACTTTGTCGTCACGCAACGAAACCGACAGTGGGATGTAGGCATAGGTATTGCCGAGCATGTTCGGCCCAGGAGTGATTTCTGGATGCCGAATGGTTCCAGCCGCCAAACCCCATCCCCAGTCATTGGTTTCTAACGTGCGAAACAAGGTCTTCGCCTGAAAGACATGGTCATTGGTAGCCTGCACACCTTCCTGCTTTGCTCTTCCCCCGCCAAATGTGAACTCTAGGTTCCCCGTCGGGTTACATGCCGGGAGCACCGAGAGTTCTTTACTGTCTGGATACGACCGCATCCAGCTTTCTAGCTGACAACTCCCGCCAGTGGTCAGACGTGCGTCATCGGTAACGAAGGGGCGTGCAGCAAATGCAAAAGACGGAACCATCAGTGCCATCCAGCCCAGGATTAGTGGCTTCATGCCATCACTTTACTTCGTTTACGTGAACCGTTTATGACAGACATGCGGCATGACAGGGTGAAAATTTCCAACTGGGCTTCAAAGCCTGTGGCACCGAGCGGGAGGAAATTTTGCAGCACGCATTCAAGCCGATTCATCGGATTGCACAGCCCAGAACCGGTCACAGGTGATCCTGTAAGGGCTGTTGGAGAGGTGTTGCAAGAACGCGCACTACGTCCACGGATGCCGAGCAGGTGTGTCAACCATGAATGGCAAATGATCGGGCATGTAAATCGAAAAGCATCCCATCAATCACCACGCTGTTGGTAGCTTTTGACTATTGTCCGGATTTGAATTGCCAACTGGATGCCATCTAACAGAGCCTTTACAGTGAGTAACGTTCAATAGCGACACAGCCCATGAACATATCACCGTCAAAGGAGCAGACCATGGACAGCAAACAATCCAGCACCGGACAGTGCCCCATCATGCACGGCGCCAACTCCAGCGCCAGTCAGGCCAACATGGCGCAGGCGTGGTGGCCAGAGTCTTTGAATCTGGACATCCTGCACCAGCACGACACCAAGACGAATCCACTGCATGGCTTCAACTACCGTGAGGAAGTGAAGACGCTGGACGTGGCAGCCCTCAAGAAGGACCTGACCGAGCTCATGACCAGCAGTCAGCCTTGGTGGCCTGCCGACTGGGGGCACTATGGCGGATTGATGATCCGCATGGCGTGGCATGCTGCGGGCACGTATCGCGTGGCCGATGGACGAGGTGGTGCGGGTACCGGCAACCAGCGCTTTGCGCCCCTGAATTCCTGGCCCGACAACGGCAACCTCGACAAGGCCCGCCGCCTGTTGTGGCCCATCAAGAAAAAATACGGCAACAAGATCAGCTGGGCTGACCTGATCATCCTGGCAGGCAACGTGGCCTATGAATCCATGGGCTTCAAGACATTCGGCTTTGCCTTTGGCCGCGAAGACATTTGGCACCCGGAAAAAGACATTTACTGGGGCTCTGAAAAAGAATGGTTGGCCAAGAGCGGCGGCGAAGGCAGCCGATACAGCGGCGAGCGCGATTTGGAGAACCCTTTGGCTGCCGTCATGATGGGTTTGATTTACGTGAACCCGGAAGGCGTGGATGGCAAGCCCGATCCCCTCAAGACCGCTCATGACGTGCGTGTGACCTTCGCCCGCATGGCCATGAACGACGAGGAAACCGTGGCGTTGACCGCTGGTGGTCATACGGTCGGCAAGGCACACGGCAACGGCGACGCGGCCCACTTGGGCCCTGCACCAGAAGGCGCGGACCTGGAGGAGCAGGGCTTTGGCTGGATGAACCACAAAACCCGTGGCATTGGCCGCAACACGGTCACCAGCGGCATTGAAGGTGCTTGGACGACTAACCCGACCCAATGGGACAACGGCTATTTCAAGATGCTGCTCAACTACGACTGGGAACTCACCAAGAGCCCAGCCGGCGCTTGGCAGTGGGTGCCCGTCAACATCAAGCCCGAAGACATGCCGCCTGACGTGGAAGATCCTTCCATCAAGTGCATGCCTATCATGACCGACGCCGACATGGCCATGAAGATGGACCCCGAGTACCGCAAGATCTCGGAGCGTTTTGCCAAGGATCAGGCTGACTTCGACGAGGTGTTTGCCCGTGCCTGGTTCAAGCTCACCCACCGCGACATGGGGCCCAGGGCGCGCTACATCGGCCCTGAGGTGCCCGCCGAAGACCTGATCTGGCAGGACCCGGTGCCCGCAGGCCACAAGACCTATGACGTGGCAGCGGTGAAGGCCAGGATTGCCGCTGCTGGCTTGTCTGTCGGTGAGATGGTGAGCACCGCCTGGGACAGCGCGCGCACCTACCGCGGCTCCGACCACCGTGGCGGCGCCAACGGCGCACGCATTCGCCTGGCACCCCAGAAAGATTGGGAAGGCAACGAGCCTGCCCGCCTGTCCAAGGTGTTGGCGGTGTACGAGAAGATCGCTGCCGACACCGGTGCCAGCGTGGCCGATGTGATCGTGCTGGGCAGCAGTGTGGGCATCGAACAGGCGGCCAAGGCTGCCGGGGTCAATGTTCAGGTGCCGTTCGCGCCCGGGCGCGGTGATGCCTCGCAGGCACAGACGGATGTCGAATCCTTCGAAGTGCTGGAACCCCTGGCGGATGGTTTCCGCAATTGGCAAAAGAAGCACTATGTCGTCAAGCCAGAGGAATTGCTGTTGGACCGCGCCCAGCTGCTGGGGCTGACGGCTGCCGAAATGACGGTGCTGGTGGGTGGCATGCGCGTGCTGGACACCAACCACGGTGGCACGAAGCACGGCGTGTTCACCGACCGTCCCGGCGCGCTGACCAACGACTTCTTCGTTCATCTGACCGACATGTCCTACAGCTGGAAACCGACAGGCCGCAACAGTTACGATATTGTTGACCGTGCGAGCGGGGCCACCAAATTCACAGCGACGCGTGTGGACCTGGTGTTTGGCTCCAACTCGATCTTGCGCGCGTATGCTGAGGTCTACGCGCAGGACGATAACCGCGAGAAGTTTGTCAAGGACTTCGTGGCCGCTTGGGTCAAGGTCATGAACGCAGACCGTTTCGACATTTGATATGGATGCCCTGGGCCGATGGCTCAGGACATCATCACTTAGCGCTTTTCAACCCAGCGCAGAAAGAAAATATGGCCACCAAGAAACAGAGCATGGAAATCAACATCGGTATTTCGGATGCAGACCGCAAAAAGATTGCCTCCGGGCTGTCTGATCTGTTGGCGGACAGCTACACCTTGTACTTGATGACCCACAATTTCCATTGGAACGTCACTGGGCCCATGTTCAGCACGCTCCACAACATGTTCATGACGCAGTACACAGAGCAGTGGGCCGCGCTGGATGTCATCGCCGAGAGAATTCGCGCATTGGGATACCCGGCCCCGGGGACCTACAAAGAGTTCGTCAAGCGAGCTTCAATTTCTGAAATCGACGGCGTCCCCAAGGCCACCGAGATGATCAAGCATCTGGTCAAAGCCCAGGAAGCCACGGCGCGTACTGCACGCAAGCTTTTCCCTCTTGTGGACAAAGCCAATGATCAGCCTACGGCGGATGTGCTGACGCAAAGGATTGACATCCACGAAAAGACAGCCTGGATGCTGCGCAGTTTGCTTGAGGAGTGAGGGTGGAGGTGAGGGCTTCGGTTGAAATCCCCACCTGAACCAGCCGATCGACCGAAAACCGCCGCAGCTTCTCCCGCAGGCCTTGTTTTCGCTCAGTCCGGCACCACCGCCGTGACTTCGATCTCGATCTTGGCGCGGTCTTCGACCAGGTCCGCCACCTGCACCAGCGTCATGGCCGGATAGTGCTTGCCCATGACTTCCTGATAGACCTTGCCCAGCTCACGCCCGCGTGCCAGGTATTCCCTCTTGTCCTTGGCGTACCAGGTCATTCGGACCATGTGCTGTGGGCCAGCCCCGGCGCAGGCCAGGGTGTCCACGATGTTCTGCAGGGCCTGGCGACACTGGGCGACAAAGTCGTCGGTCTCAAACTGGCACTGGCTGTTCCAGCCGATCATGCCGGCCACAAACACCATTCGGCCACGCGCTTCGATGCCGTTGGCATAGCCTTTGGCGGGTGCCCAGCCTTCGGGTTGGAGGATGTTGAACATGACGGTTCCTTTAAGCAGTTGGGGACAGAGCTGAAGATCTGTCCCACAAAGTCTTTCAGCTGATTTGCCGCAGCTTGAAGCGCTGCAGCTTGCCGGTTTCGGTACGGGGCAGTTGCTCCAGGAAGACCACCTTGCGCGGGTACTTGAACGGGGCAATGGTTTGTTTGACGTGCTCCTGCAAGTCCTTGGCAAGTGCATCGCCTGCGCTGTGCCCGGGTTTGAGCACGACAAAAGCCTGCACGATCTGGCCGCGGTCTTCGTCGGGCATGCCGACCACACCGCATTCGGCCACGGCAGTGTGCTGCAGCAGGGCACTTTCCACCTCGGGTCCGGCGATGTTGTAACCGGCCGAAATGATCATGTCGTCGTTGCGTGCCTGGTAGCTGAAATAGCCATCGGCATCCATGACGAAGGTGTCGCCCGGCAGGTTCCAACCGGCTTTCACATAGTCCTGCTGGCGGGGGTCGTCTAGGTATTTGCAGCCGGTGGGGCCGCGCACTGCCAGGCGGCCCACGGTGCCAGGCGCCACGGGCTGCATGTCATCATGAACGATCTGCGCCACATAGCCGGGCACCACCTGGCCGATGCTGCCGCGCCGCACCTGTTGACCCGCACTGGAAATGTAGATGTGGATCACCTCGGTGCCGCCGATGCCGTCGGTCATGACGATGCCGGTGGCCTGCTGCCACAGCTGGCGCGTGGCGTCGGGCAGGGCCTCTCCGGCTGAGACCGGGTGCTTGAGGCTGGAAAGGTCAAAGTCCTTGGCCATCGTCGCCATCTGGCGGTACATGGTGGGTGCGGTGTAGCACTGCGTGGCCTGGTGTTGCGCCACAGTGCGCAGCAGGGTTTCGGGTGTGTGCTTTTCCAGCAGCACGGTGCTGGCGCCGTAGCGCAAGGGAAAGGCCAGCAGACCGCCCAGGCCAAAGGTGAAGGCGATGGGCGGTGTGCCGCACACCACATCGTTCTCGTCCATGCGCAAAATGTGGCGCGGGAACAGGTCGCACATGGCCAGCACGTCGCGGTGAAAGTGCATCGTGCCCTTGGGCTTGCCGGTGGTGCCGCTGGTGAAGGCGATCAGACACACATCGTCCCGACTGGTCGGGTGGGCCATGAATTCGCTGCTGTGGCGCTGCATGCGTTGCTCCAGCCCTTGAGCTGCGCTGCTTCGGAATTCGACCACCTGCTTCAGGCTGGGCGCGTGGTGCGCATGGCCCGCAGTCATGCAGTGGCGCAACTCGTCGCCCAGCAGGCTGTCGCAGAGGGCGGCACTGACCTGGGCCTTGTCGATGATGGTGGTCAGCTCGCCTGCGCGCAGCAGCGGCATGGTGGGCACGGCCACCAGTCCGGCTTTCATCGAAGCCAACAGGCAGGCGGCCATCATGGGGCTATTGCCGCCGCGCAGCAGGATGCGGTTGCCGGGCACCAGGCCCATGTCCTGACTCAGCACCTGAGCAATGCGGTTGACCTTGTCCTGCAACTCGGCATAGGTCCAGCTGAAGGCGCCGCTGTGCTGGTCGATGTTCGTCACACCATGCAGGGCGATGCGCTGGCCACGGCCCTGCTGCACATGCAGGTCTACCAGTTCGGTGGCGGCGTTGAGGGTGTCCGGGTAGTTCAGCTCGGGCAGGTCCGCCAGAAACACCGGCCACTGTTCCTTGGGCGGCAGGCGGTCGCGTGTGAAGGTGTCGGTGTGGCTGCTGGGCAGCAAGTCGTTCCAGTTGCTCATGTCTCCTCCGGTTTTTGATGGCTTGTCTCTGCCTTCGTTTGGGGCGTGATCGCTCAGGGGTGTGCCGGGCGCCTCATGCTGCGGGTACGCAGAAATCGTTGCCCAGCACACCCCTGAGCGATCACGCTGGGGTTCTGTAACCTTTGCCTGACCACGACAGCAGTTGGTTGGGGGCCTGCGCGGGCTGACGATTTCTGCGTACCCGCAGCATGAGGAAGCGCGCGCAGGCCCCCAGCCAACGAATCGCAGGCCGAACGCCCAACCCGACGTAACCATGCAGACGCACTTGGATCAACCCTTCAGCAAGTCTTTGCCGATGATCAGCTGCTGCACCTCGGTCGCGCCTTCGTAAATGCGCAGTGCCCGGATTTCGCGGTACAGCGACTCGACGATGTGGCCCTTTTTCACCCCCATGCCGCCGTGCATTTGCACCGCCATGTCGATGATCTGCTGGGCGTTTTCGGTGGCGGTCATCTTGGCCATGGCCGCCTCGCGGGTGATGCGCTGGCCCTGGTCGCGCAGCCAGGCGGCGCGGTAGGTCAGCAGCGTGGCGGCGTCGAGCATCGTTGCCATCTGGGCGATCTTGGTCTGGGTGATCTGGAAGTCGCCCAGGCTCTGGCCAAACATCTGGCGCGAACGCGCCCAGGTGATCGCCTCGTGCAAGGCGCGGCGGCCAAAGCCCAGGGCGGCAGCGGCCACCGAGGTGCGGAACACATCGAGCGTGGCCATGGCCACCTTGAAGCCTTGCGCAGCATCGCCAATGCGTTGGGCTGTCGACACCTTGCAGTTGTCAAACTTGAGTGTGGCCAGCGGGTGGGGAGCCACCACATCGATGCGCTCTTCAATCGAGAGGCCGGGCGTGTCGGCATCGACGATGAAGGCCGTGATGCCGCGTGCGCCCGGCTGCTCGCCCGTGCGCGCAAACACCACATAGAAGTCGGCAATGCCGCCGTTGCTGATCCAGGTCTTGCGGCCATGGATCACATAGCCGTCTGCGGTGGCAGTGGCCCTGCACTGCATGGCGGCCACGTCCGATCCGGCTTCGGGTTCACTCAAGGCAAAGGCCGAGAGGGCCTGCCCCGAGGCCACGCGGCTCAGGTAGCGCTGCTTTTGCTCAGGCGTCCCAAACAGGCTGATGGCGCCCGTGCCCAGACCCTGCATGGCAAAGGCAAAGTCAGACAGCCCGTTGTGAAAGGCCAGTGTCTCGCGCAGCAGGCACAGCTGGCGCGTGTCGATGGCGTCTGCGGCGGCGCCGTAGGCCGTGCCCGCCACGGCATGGCGCAGCCAGCCACCGCTGCCCAGCAGGCGCACCAGGCGCACGCATTCGGCATCGACCGCATCGCGGCTTTCGTCGTGGTGGGCGTGGGCCAAATGTTCATGGCACCAAGCGTCCAGCCGCGACTTGAAGTCGCGGTGCGCATCGTCAAAGAAAGGCCAGTCGAGTTCAGGCGGATGCGTCTGCATGTTCAGTCTCCCTGGAACACCGGCGTCTGCTTGGCCACGAAGGCGTGGTACGCCCGGTGGAAGTCGTTGGTGGCCATGCAGATGGCCTGGGCCTGGGCTTCGGCCTCGATGGCCTCGTCCACGCCCATGTTCCATTCCTGCTGCAGCATCTTCTTGGTGATGCCGTTGGCAAAGGTCGGACCGGCCACGATCTGCGCGGCCATGGCCTGTGCTTCGGCCAGCACCGTCTCGGGGGTGCAGACGCGGTTGTAAAAACCCCAGCGCTCGGCTTCTTCGGCGCCCAGGCCGCGGCCGGTGTAGAGCAGTTCGCTCGCGCGGCCCTGGCCGATGATGCGTGGCAAAAGTGCGCAGGCGCCCATGTCGCAACCGGCCAGGCCCACCTTGTTGAACAGGAAATAGGTCTTGCTGCGGGCGCTGCCATAACGCAGGTCCGACGCCATGGCCAGGATCGCACCGGCCCCGGCGCAGACACCGTCAATGGCGGCAATGATGGGCTGCGGGCAGGCGCGCATGGCCTTGACCAGATCGCCGGTCATGCGGGTGAAAGCCAGCAGGCCGGGCATGTCGAGTTTTGTGAGCGGGCCGATGATCTCGTGCACATCGCCGCCCGAGCAGAAGTTGCCCCCCTCACCGGTGATGACCACCGCATGGATGTCGGGCGCGTAGGCCAGCGCGCGAAAGAAGTCGCGCAGCTCGGCATAGGAATCGAACGACAGCGGGTTCTTGCGCTCGGGGCGGTTCAGACTCACGGTGGCGACGCCGTCTTTGACGCTCAGCAAAAAATGCTCGGGCTGGTAGCCCGCCATCGGGGTGTTGTGGCGCGGCAGCTGGTGCGGCTGGCCTGGGAGGTGGCGCTGGTTCATGAGGTCTCCTTTTATTTTTCAATCTGGCCGGACTTGAGGGTGCCCAGCAGTTTGTGCAGTTGTTCCTGCTGGCGCTCGCTCAAAGGGGAAAGCAGTTCCACCACCCAGCCCTCATGGGCCTGGGCCATGGCGGCAAAGGCTTTGCGGCCAGCGGGTGTGAGGCTGACGCGAAAGGCGCGACGGTCACCGGGCAGGCTCTGGCGCTGCACCAGCTGCTCTTTTTCGAGTTGGTCGACGATGGTTGTGACGTTGCCGCCCGTGACCATCATCCGGCGCGAGAGTTCGCCCATCGACAGGCCTTCGGGCTCGCGCTCCAGCTGGGCCATGAGGTCAAAGCGCGGCAGCGTGATGCCGAATTGCTCGCGCAGGCGCTGGCGGATGGTGTCTTCGATGCGGGTGGTGGCCGAGAGCAGGCGCAGCCACAGGCGCAGCGAGGCGTGGTGGTCGGCGTGCGCGCGCACTTCCATGTCGGTCGCTTGAATATTCATCCTGCCAACTCCCCGCCGTCGATGGCCAGTGCCTGGCCGTTGATGGCATCGCTACCTGCAGCGCACAGCCACAGCACGCTCTGTGCGACTTCTTGCGGCTGCACCAGGCGCTGCTGCGGGTTGCTGGCCGCCAATGCCTGGCGGGCCTCAGCCTCGCTCTTGCCTGTCTTGGCCACGATGTTGCTCACAGCTTCGCGCACGATGTCGGTTTCGGTGTAACCCGGGCAGATGGCGTTCACCGTCACGCCTTTGCGGGCCAGTTCGAGCGCCAGCGCTTTGGTCAAACCCACCACGCCGTGCTTGGCAGCCACATAGGCGCTGACATAGGCATAGCCCTTGAGGCCTGCGGTGCTGGCGATGTTGATGATGCGCCCGGGGGTGCCACCGCCTTGCTGACTGGCGGCTTCGAGCATGCCGGGCAGCACCGCCTGGATGCAGTGGTAAGTGCCGGTGAGGTTGACATTCAGCATCTGCTGCCACAGCGTGGCATCGGTCTTCGCAAAGGGCTGGCTCAGCGCCTGACCGGCGTTGTTGACCAAAATGTGGATAGGGCCGAAGCGTGCCTGAGCCTGCGCTACCGCAGCCTGCACCGAGTGTTCATCGCCCACGTCCATCGGTGCGATCAGCACGGCCACGTCGGGCACCTGGGCACGCAGGGCTTCGGACTGGGCCTGCAGCTTGTCTTGCGAGCGGCCACACAGCGTGAGCCGGCAACCCGCTTGCGCCAGGGCCAGTGCGATGGCGGCGCCAATCCCGGCGCCCGCGCCGGTGATCAGGGCATGACGGTTTTCAGGCATGGCCTGTTTCTCCAATCGGTAGGAGCGAGCCCCCGCTCGCGAGCCCGTTCATCTTTCCGTGAAGATTTCGCGAGCAGGGGCTCGCTCCTACAGGGGGCTGGATCAAGTCAATCTCCACGGGTGGCGGTTTGCAGGGCGCGCTCGCGGGCAAAACCGGCTTCGAGCTGCGGCTTGCCCGACACATAGGCGCGCGGCCAGGCGATGTCGGTGTAGCCGATGCGTGCCGCTTCGGTCAGCGTCCAGGCCGGGTTGGCCAGGTGTGGGCGGGCCACAGCACACAGGTCGGCGCGGCCTGCGGCCAGGATGCTGTTGACGTGGTCGGCTTCCGAAATGGCGCCGACGGCGATGGTCGCAATGCCTGCCTCCTGCCGGATGCGGTCGGCAAATGGCGTCTGGTACATGCGGCCGTAGGTGGGTTTTTGCTGGGCGCTGACCTGACCCGATGAGCAGTCGATCATGTCGGCCCCGGCGGCCTTGAAGGCGCGGGCGATCTCGACCGCATCGGCAGGGGTGATGCCACCCTCCACCCAATCGTGCGCGGAGATGCGCACCGACATGGGCAGATGCGCTGGCCAGACTGCACGTACCGCGGCGAACACTTCGAGCGGGTAACGCAAACGGTTGTCGAGCGAGCCGCCGTAGGTGTCAGTGCGCTGGTTGGTCAGTGGGCTGATGAAGCTCGACAGCAGGTAGCCGTGGGCGCAATGCAGTTCCAGCCAGTCAAATCCCGCCTGCGCTGCGCGCTGCGTGCTGGCCACGAAATCGGCGGTCACGCGGTCCATGTCTTCGCGGGTCATGGCGCGCGGGACGATGCCGTGCGGCAGGTAGGGTTGCGCCGAGGCGGCCAGCAGCGGCCAATTGCCTTCAGCGTCATCTGCCGCCATCGGCTGGTCCATGCCTGCACCCTGCCAGGGGCGGCAGGTCGAGCCTTTGGGACCCGCATGGCCGATTTGCAGGCCGATCTTCGCGTCCGACTGCGCATGCACCCAGTCGGTGATGCGCTTGAAGTCTGCGGTCTGTGTGTCGTTCCAGAGTCCAGGGCAGCCGTGGGTGATGCGGCCGTCGGTACTGGGCGCGGTCATCTCCACCATCACCAGACCCGCGCCGCCCATGGCGCGCGCGCCCAGGTGCACCAGGTGGTAGTCGCCCACACGGCCATCCGTGGCCGAGTACTGCGCCATGGGTGAGACCACGACGCGGTTTTTGAGCGTGACCGAGCGCAAGGTGTACGGCGTGAACATCGGTGGACGTACGCCGGGCTTGGCGGTGCGGCCCGCAAACCAGGCCTCGTAGCCTTCGAGCCAGGCCTTGTCGCGCAGGCGCAGGTTTTCGTGGCTGATCCGCTGGCTGCGCGTGAGCATGGAATACATGAACTGCTCGGGTTCGAGCTGGTCGCAGTAACGCTCGCCGCAGACTTCAAACCATTCCATCGCGTTCCAGGCAGCGTTTTGCAGGCGGATCACGTCGATCTCGCGCACGGCCTGGTAATGCTTGAGCACCTCGGGGATGCGATCGGTCGTGTCACCCAGGGTTTTGAACTGGCGCACCAGCTCGATCGCGTCTTCGAGTGCGAGCTTGGTGCCCGAGCCAATCGCGAAGTGCGCGGTGTGCACCGCGTCGCCCATCAGCACCACATGGCTGTTGCCGTTGAAGTGCGACCACTGCGCGCACTTGACGCGCTGGAAGTTCAGCCACGCCGAGCCGCGCAGGTGGCGGGCGTTGGTCATCAGCTTTTCGCCCTGCAGGTTCTTGGCAAACAGCTTTTCGCAGAAGTCGATGGATTGCTGCGGGTCGGCCTTGTCCAGACCGTGGGCCAGCCAGACATGCTCGGGGCATTCGACGATGAAGGTGGACGTCTGGTTGTCGAACTTGTAGACGTGGGCCTGGAACCAGCCGTGCTCAGTCTTTTCAAACAAAAAGGTGAAGGCGTCGTACTGGCGGTTGGTGCCCAGCCAGATGTAGCGGTTGGGCCGCGTGACGATGTCGGGCTGGAAGACGTCGGCGTGGCGGGTGCGGATGCGCGAGTTGATGCCGTCGCTGGCGATGACCAGGTCGGCATCGGGGTAGTCCAGGTCGGAGTCGGCGTCTTGCTCAAACGCCAGCTTCACGCCCAGCTGCTCGCAACGCGCCTGCAGGATGTTGAGCAGCTTCTTGCGGCCAATGCCCACAAAGCCGTGACCACCCG
>JACCDV010098536.1_pt1 | contig 19728 bp, 16 predicted proteins | sample 7446131 | NCBI WGS metagenome assembly JACCDV01 (sample SAMN15323448, study PRJNA562643) | freshwater metagenome | isolation source: river surface water | place: USA:Blue River Watershed | collected 2017-08-17 | reverse complement strand
GCAACTACCCTCTATTTTGCTGGATTCTTGTTTTTACTTGTCCATGCCTCGCAGCTTTATTTTGCGGAGAAAATTGAATTCGCACTCGTTTTTGTGCTAGCCCACTTTATCCTGATTTTCAGAAAATTACGCATAGCGATAGTAGAACCAATCGGCAAAAACATCGGATTAACTGTAAAAACGGGGGTTTTGACTCTTATATTGATGAATGCGGCTTGGGTAGCATCGAGCGGACAATGGATCGTTGCCCTCTTTGTTTTAGCCTTATTACCCGTATCTTTGGGTTTAGCTAAGAAATTCGCCGTTACGTAAACCTATGCAATCCTTAAAACAACATTTTCAAGTACCGTATACCTACGAAGTATTCTTCACAGAGCGTCTGTTTGCGGCAGAAAATCGCATTTTTGCGGAATTTATACAAAACTACGGCAACCCTACTTTTCGCAAGAAAATCCTTTTCGTGATTGATAAGGGGGTAACGGATATTCAACCCAATCTCACATCTGAAATTGTAGCTTATTTCCAAACACATTCACCAGCTGATTTAGCCCCTGAAATCTTAGTATTACCCGGAGGAGAGGTCTGCAAAAATGACCCTCGGTTTTACGAAGAAGTGATTCGAGCATTAGATGAGCACGGTATTGATCGCCATTCGTTTGTGGCGTGCATTGGTGGTGGTGCCTTTTTAGACATGGCCGGATATGCGGCCGCGATCTCCCACAGAGGCGTTAAATTCATCCGAATTCCTACGACTGTCTTGTCTCAAAACGATTCAGGTGTAGGAGTGAAAAATAGCGTGAACTATTTAGGCAAAAAGAACTTCCTAGGGACATTTGCACCTCCAGTGGCTGTATTCAATGATTACATTTTCCTTGAAAGCTTAGGGGAGCGCGATTGGCGTTCTGGAATAGCAGAAGCAGTGAAAGTGTCCCTTATCAAAGACATCAGCTTCTTTAGCTGGTTGGAAGTAAATGCCGATGCGATGAATCAGCGCGACAAGTCAGTAATGGTAGATCAGATTTACCGTTGTGCATCGCTGCACATGCAGCACATCGCAAGTGGTGATCCTTTTGAACAAGGTTCGGCAAGACCCTTGGACTTTGGACATTGGGCGGCACATAAATTAGAATACTTAAGTGATTTCAAAATCCGTCACGGCGAAGCGGTAGCGATTGGCATTGCCTTGGATAGCGTTTATTCACACCTAGTGGGTTATTTAACGAAAGAAGAGGTAGACCGGATTTTGGATTTATTGCAAAAATTAGGTTTTGCTATTTTCCATCCGGCATTAGCAGAAAACGATAAGGTAAACTTAACGAACGGACTGAACGAGTTTAGAGAGCATTTAGGTGGTCAATTAACCATTACCTTACTCGAAAAACTAGGCAAGGGAGTCGAAGTGCATGAAATGGATTTCGATCTCATCAAAAAATCAGTCGATTATTTAGCCCAAATCGCTTAATATGAAAACGCCCTACGGACATCTAAGTTATTGTAGTAATATCCATACGGGGGAGATTTGGTCGGAGCACTTTGCGCAATTACAAGCACATGTTCCAGCGGTAAAAGCACAGGTTTCACCTGATGAGAAGATGGGTTTAGGACTGCGATTTGCAAATCAAGCGAGTATCGATTTACAAGATCCGGTACAATTAAAGGCCTTGCAATCCTGGTTGAAGGAACAAAATTTATACGTTTTTACGCTCAATGGCTTCCCATATGGCGGATTTCACAATACAATCGTTAAAGACCAAGTACACGCACCCGATTGGACGACGACGGAGCGCAGGGATTATACGATACGTTTAGCTCATATTTTAGCTCAGCTTTTAGAGGAGAACGAAGGAGGGATTTCGACTTCCCCACTCTCCTATCGCTACTGGTTTAATACAGAGAAAGAACGGGAAGATGCCATGCTAAAGTCAACTCAGCATCTGCTAGAGGTAGTGGAGGTTTTAGACCAAATCACAAAAAAAACAGGTAAGGTAATTCACATCGATATCGAACCAGAACCGGATGGTTTACTAAGTAACCATACCGAGTTTGTACACTGGTACGAGGAGGTTTTATTGCCTTCAGGAGATGAGTCACTCATCCGCAAGCATGTTCAATTATGCTTTGACATCTGTCACTACGGGGTAAGTTTTGATGAACCGGAGACATGTATCGCTGAATTAAAGGCGAAAAATATTCCAATAGGCAAGATTCAAATCAGTTCCGCACTACGCATCGATCTTCGAGATCAGGAAGAAGCGAAAATAGACGAATTAAAGAAATACCGGGAACCCGTTTATTTGCATCAGGTCAAAGCTTTGCGCAAAAACGGCACCTACGAAGAATTCAAAGACTTGGATGAGGCTTTCGACGCCTATCAGCCGGAAACCTACGACGAATGGCGAGTACATTTCCATGTGCCCTTGTTTTTAGAAAACTATGGTTTATTGGGCTCGACCCAAAAAGAGATTAGAGAGACATTGTCGATCCAGAAATCAAATCCATTTACCAACCATTTGGAAATCGAAACCTATACCTGGGGAGTGTTGCCAGCGGCATTTCAAGTACCCATCGCGGATTCCATAAGCCGCGAAATCAAAACGATTCAAGAACTGTTAGGCTCATGAAAAAAACCGCTGTTATCGATGTGGTGGGACTCAGCGAAAGTGTAATTTCGGCTGAATACACGCCCTTTTTATATGCATATATCCAGAAAAAGCAGTTTCAAAAAATCAAACCACCCTTTCCTGCCGTTACAACGACTTCCCAAAGTGTGTATGTAACAGGGAAAAATCCATCCGAACACGGCATCGTAGGAAATGGTTGGTATGATAAAACGGATTCGGAAGTGAAGTTTTGGAAGCAATCCAATCCCTTAGTCAGAGCTGAAAAAATCTGGGAGGCGGCGAAGAAAAAAGATCCGAATTTTACGTGTGCGAAAATGTTCTGGTGGTACAATATGTATTCATCTGCGGATTATTCCGTCACTCCCCGCCCTCAATACCATTCAGACGGCGTTAAGGCTCCTGATTGCTACTCGCATCCAGCAGACCTACGTGATGAATTGCAAGCTAAACTAGGCACCTTCCCTTTGTTTAATTTTTGGGGGCCTAATGCGAATATCAAGTCTACCCAATGGATTGCGGATGCCTCCATTTATGTGGATGAGAAATACGATCCCACGTTGAACTTAATCTACTTGCCACATTTAGATTATTGTCTACAGAAATTCGGAGTGGATTTACCAGCGATTGCCAAAGAATTAAAAGAAATCGATCAAGTTCTGGAGCAATTGATCACCCATTTTGAATCGAAAAATTCGGAGATTATTCTACTTTCAGAATACGGTATAAACGACGTAAATACGCCTATTCATTTGAATCGAATCTTGCGAGAGGCAGGGAAGATTTCCATAAGAGAGGAACAAGGATTGGAATTATTAGATCCAGGTGCAAGTGAGGCCTTTGCTGTTTCAGATCATCAAATCGCTCATATCTATTGTAGGAACGTAAATGAGATTAAGGCGCTATTCGAAAAAGTGCCTGGCATTGCGAAAGTACTAAGCGGAAAAGAATTAGACGACTACCAAATCGCCCACGAGCGATGCGGCGATATCGTTTTGGTCGCAGATTCTGACAAGTGGTTTACGTATTATTATTGGTTAGATGACTCAAAGGCGCCTGACTTTGCACGCTGTGTGGATATCTTCAAAAAACCGGGTTACGATCCAGTCGAAATGTTTATGGATCCTAAAAATCCGCTAATAAAGCTCAGAGCGGCCTATAAATTAGCTCGTAAGCTGTTAGGCTTCCGCTATAGAATGGATGTAATTCCACTTGATGCAACACTTGTAAAAGGCTCTCACGGAAGTCCGTTCTGTGATGAGGCTTATTACCCTGTTTTCATTTCGTCGCAAATTATCGACAAGCAGATACAACCTACCCAAGTATATCAATATATTTGGAAAACTATTTTCCCAAATTAATAATTATGAAAAAGATCAGCACCATTTTTGCCTTCGTGGTAGCCATGATGGCATTCAGCTCTAACATCCATGCACAAGGTATGGACCCACAAGTAATGATTCAGCGTCAAGTAGAACGCATGACGACAGAATTAAGTTTATCGAAAGACCAAGTAGCTAAAATTGAACCTCTGATCGAAGCTCGCATGAACAAGATGATGGAATTACGTCAGCAAGGAATGGAGAGAGAAGAAATGATGGCTGAGATGAAAAAAATCAACGATTCGCAAGCGGAGCAGTTCAAAGCGATTTTAACGCCAGAGCAATTAGAGAAATACAAAACGATGCAAAGCCAGGCGAGACCCGGCGGTGGCGGACCAAGAGAATAAACATCATAAAAAAAAGCTCCTCGAAATGAGGAGCTTTTTTTATTTACCTAAAACGATATTCACAATCCGTTTCGGAACAACGATTACCTTAGAAGGGATTTTCCCTTCCAAGTGTTTGCTAACCTGATCATTTGCTAAAACGGCTGCCTCTATTTCCGCTGGTGTTGCCGTCACTGGAAATGCAAGCGTTAATTTCACTTTTCCATTGAACGATATCGGATAATTGAAATCATTCTCTTCTAAGAAAGCGGCATTAAATACGGGGAATTTAGCGGAAGAAATGCTTCCTGCTTCCTCTCCTAAGGCAACCCATAATTCTTCTGAAATATGCGGCGCATAAGGTGACAATAAAATAACCAGTTCGCGAAGAACGGATTTCTTCGAGCATTTTAAGGCTCCTAAATCATTCACGCAGATCATTAAGGTAGAAACCACCGTATTAAACGAGAAGCGATCTAAATCATCTTGGACCTTGCGAATCGCAGTGTGCAATACTTTTAATTCTTCTGGGGTAGCTGGTGCATCAACCACTTTCGAGGTATTCGCTTGATCGTCAAAGAATAAACGCCACACCTTGCGTAAGAAGTTGTGTGATCCAGAAATACTATTCGTATTCCATGGCTTAAATTGTTCTAATGGCCCTAAGAACATTTCATAGACACGCAGGGTGTCTGCGCCGTATTTGGCAATTAAATCATCGGGATTCACGACGTTAAACTTCGATTTCGACATCTTCTCCACTTCCCAACCACACACATATTTGCCGTCCTCTAAGATGAATTCTGCATCCGCAGGAACATCGTTACGGGATTTTTTGAAGGCTTCCAGGTCTAAAACATCGTTTTCTACGATATTCACGTCCACGTGAAGTGCCGCGACATCGTATTGATCTTTTAAGCCGTGAGAGACAAAAGTGACTTTTGCTGCATCCTTCAAGCGGTAAACAAAGTTCGAGCGACCTTGAATCATTCCCTGATTGATCAATTTCTTCGCAAATTCCTCTTCCGGCACATAGCCTAAATCTTTTAAGAATTTGTTCCAAAAACGTGAATACAACAAGTGACCCGTTGCATGCTCCGATCCACCAATGTATAAATCAACTGCTTTCCAGTAGTTAATCGCCTCTTTCGAAGCGAATTCTTCCTCGTTCAAGGCATCCATATAGCGGTACCAATACCACGAAGAACCTGCCCAACCAGGCATCGTCGACCACTCGTAATCATATTGACCTTGGTATTTCCATTCAGCTGCAGCACGACCTAAAGGTGGCTCCCCTGTCTCAGTAGGTAAGTATTTATCGATCTTTGGCAATTCTAATGGCAATTCTGATTCCTCAATTAAATAAGGTAAAAGATCACCATTTGCCGCTGGTTTGAAATAGACCGGAACTGGTTCTCCCCAATAGCGCTGGCGGCTGAATACCGCATTGCGCATTCTGTACTGCACTTTTCCTTTACCTATCCCCTGCTCTTCTAACCAAGCGATTAACGTATTTGTGGCTTCTTTATAGCCCATACCATTAATTATTCCTGAATTGATGTATTTACCCTCTTTCGTAGGATCAGCTTGCTTGTCGATGTCTTTTTGGGCATCTAAAATAGCTGGAATCGGCAAATCGAAATGTTTTGCAAAGTTCCAGTCGCGCTGATCGCCTGATGGTACCCCCATCACCGCACCCGTCCCATAACCCGCTAATACATAGTCAGCTAGGAATAATGGAACACGTTCTTGGTTCAATGGATTGATAACATAAGTTCCGGTGAACACACCTGAAACGGTTTTCACTTCGGAGACCCGGTCTAATTCTGAACGGGTTTTGGCCCAATTCACATATTCTTCTACCGCTTGCTTCTGAGCTGGTGTTGTCAATTCAGAAACCCACTCGTGCTCCGGCGCTAAGACCATAAATGAAACACCATAAATGGTGTCCACACGCGTCGTAAATACTTTTATTTTCTTATCAGAGACGTTTTCAATGGCAAATTCCACATCCGTTCCAATCGATTTTCCAATCCAATTACGTTGCTGCTCTTTCAAAGAATCAGCCCAATCTACCTCGTCCAAACCACGCAATAAACGATCAGCATAGGCTGTAATGCGCATGGACCACTGACGCATTTTCTTTTGCTCGACAGGATAACCGCCACGCTCAGAAACGCCATCTTTCACTTCATCATTTGCCAAAACGGTTCCTAATTGCGGGCACCAGTTAACAACTGAATCATCTAAATAAGCTAAACGAAAGCTCAATAAGTAGGCATATTGCTCATCCGTAGACATCGAATTCCATTCAGATGCTGAAATTCGCTGAACATCTTCATCACAAACGGCTTTTAAGCCGATGGAACCTTTGGCCCCCAAAATAGTCTTCAACGTCTCAATGGACTCCGCTTTATCGCTTTCCTGGTTATACCACGAGTTAAATAATTGCATAAAAATCCACTGCGTCCACTTATAATAGGATGCATCAGAGGTTCTGACTTCCCTCGACCAATCGAAGGAGAAGCCCATATTCTTTAATTGCTCAATGTAACGCGTGATATTTTGTTCTGTCGTAATCGCCGGATGCTGACCCGTTTGAATCGCATATTGCTCTGCAGGAAGTCCAAAAGAGTCGAAACCCATCGGGTGTAACACCTCATACCCTTGTAAACGCTTGTAACGCGCTATAATATCAGAGGCAATGTAGCCTAGCGGATGGCCCACGTGCAAACCTGCTCCGGATGGATAAGGAAACATGTCTAGGACATAATATTTCGGCTTTGCCGGATTCACCTGAGCCTGGAAAGTTTTATGGGTTTCCCAAAAGCCTTGCCATGCCTTCTCGATCTCTCTGAACTGATACTCTGTACGCATAAAATATTTTTATTGTAAACGGAGATGCAAATTACGGCTTTTTTATGAAAAAATATTTACTCTACTTTGTTGGTAGATTAAGTAAAGTCTATTAGCTTTGTAGGGATTTAGAAAAACGATGCCTCCTAAAAGAAATTTTCCGAGTATTTTTAATGCCATCCAAACCATCTGGATGCGAGATCGCAGTATCACCGAAGTAATTATTCATATCAGTAATGCCCTTGCATTGATGATTGTGGGGCATCTATTATTCTCCTACCTAACCGCGGAAAAGGTCATTGCCGTTTTTAATACAGTGGATTCCTCTATTTTGTATTATGTTTTGGGTGGTTTTATCGCCCAAATGATTGATGGTGCGCTAGGTATGGCCTATGGCGTGACAGCTACGACCTTTCTTTTGTCAGTGGGTATCAGCCCTGCCGCAGCTTCTGCCAGCGTGCACGCTTCAGAGGTATTTACTTCTGGTGTTTCGGGTTACATGCACTTGAAGTTTGGCAATGTGAATTCCAAATTATTTAAAACGTTAGTGATCCCAGGGGTCATAGGAGCCATTTTAGGGGCCTATTTACTATCGAGTTTAGAGCAATACGCCGGATATATTAAACCCATCGTTTCTGTTTATACGCTCTTTTTAGGTGCCATTATTATCCGAAAAGCAATTATAAAACGCCAAGAAAAACGTCAATTAAAGCGTGTAGGCTGGTTGGCTTTATTCGGAGGTTATTTAGATTCCATTGGCGGTGGTGGCTGGGGACCTATCGTATCCTCGACCCTCATCGCATCTGGACGTCACCCAAAATACACAATTGGTAGTGTGAACCTGACTGAGTTTTTTGTTTCTCTAGCATCATCGCTCACTTTTTTCGCGGTGATCGGTCTAGGTTATTTACATGTCATCATTGGTTTGATTTTGGGTGGTGTAATTGCAGCACCTATCGCAGCTCGATTAGCGAATAAATTACCGGTAAAATCCATGATGATTCTCGTGGGTATCGTCATCATCATCGTCAGTCTACGTCAGATTATCTTAGGGGTTCCAAAATTTTTGTAGATATTTGCAGTCAATTGTCACCAAAGGCTAATGATTGTCAACACAGCTACACTTTTAGAAAAGTTTTTATCCTCCACCGGAGTTTCTACCGATACCCGTAAAATCCAAGCTGGGAATTTATTCTTCGCTTTAAAAGGACCTAATTTCAATGCCAATGCTATGGCGGAAGAGGCTCTAGAAAAGGGTGCTCAATACGCGATTATCGATGATGCGGATTATTTAGCTGGAGAACGCACGCTACTTGTGGAAGATGGTCTATTAGCCTTACAATCTTTAGCTACAGCTTATCGCCAGACGTTAACAATACCTATCGTAGGTCTAACTGGATCTAATGGCAAGACGACGACGAAAGAATTAATCTTCTCTGTCTTATCCCAAAAATACCATTGCTTCGCCACCTCAGGTAACCTGAATAACCACATTGGTGTTCCTCTTTCGGTACTTTCCATCAAAAAGGAACACGAGATTGCGGTCATCGAAATGGGAGCAAATAAGCAAGGGGATATCAAAGAATTAGTGGACATCGCACTGCCTACACATGGTTTAATTACAAATATTGGGAAGGCGCACTTGGAGGGATTTGGCGGAATTGAAGGGGTGCGTAAAGGCAAAGGGGAACTTTTTGATTTCTTAAAGGCTTCCGGAGGAATTACATTTCTTCCAAAGCAAGCAAGTGCAGTGACAGAAATGTACCAGGAAAGAGGAATGAATAAGTCGGTATATGTTAACGAGGCTCTTCCTACCACCTTAGTGGAAGCAAAGCCAATGGTTCGCTATGCCCTTGCTTCAGGAGAAGTAATCGATTCCCACTTGCCAGGCGTCTATAATTTCGAGAATATCCAGTTAGCAATTGCCGTAGGTAAATACTTCGACTTGAGCGATACGCAGTGCAATACAGGAATCAGTACCTATATCCCCAATAATCACCGTTCTCAATTCATCAAAATAGGATCAAACCAAGTTTTAATGGATGCCTATAATGCGAATCCATCGTCTATGTCAGCGGCTATTTCTCATTTCGCTGAAACGGAAGGTGCTCCCAAAATCGTCATTTTAGGAGACATGTTTGAATTAGGGGATTCTTCCGCTTCAGAACATGCGGCTCTTGGCCAATTAATTGCGCCACTAGGCTTCGAAAAGGTCTTACTCGTGGGTTCGCATATGCAGCATGCCTTGCTTCATTTACCTACAGCTTATTATTTCCCTGATAAATTTGGCTTACATACTTGGCTTCAAGATCATCCTATAGAAGATAGTTTTCTTTTAGTTAAAGGTTCTAGAGGAATTCAACTAGAAAGTGTTTTGGCATTTCTAGAAAATTCCAAATAAATGCATTAAATTTGCACTTTATTAAGAAAATACCTTTCAAAAAATACACACAATGGCATCACAATCGGGTACCTATGTACCATTCAAAGTTAAAGACATTGCATTAGCGGACTGGGGACGCAAAGAAATTCAATTAGCAGAAGCAGAAATGCCAGGTTTGATGGCATTACGTACTGAATTCGGTGCTGCACAACCTTTAAAGGGTGCGCGTATCGCAGGATGTCTTCACATGACTATCCAAACAGCGGTTTTAATCGAAACTTTAACAGCTTTAGGAGCTGACGTTACTTGGTCATCTTGTAACATTTTCTCTACACAAGATCACGCAGCAGCGGCTATTGCAGCAGCGGGTATTCCAGTTTATGCTTGGAAAGGCATGAACGAAGAGGAATTCAACTGGTGTATCGAGCAGACTTTATTCTTTGGAGAAGATCGTCAACCATTGAACATGATCTTAGATGATGGTGGTGATTTAACCAATATGGTTTTTGATGAGTATCCTGAGTTAATTTCAGGCATCAAAGGCTTATCAGAAGAAACTACGACAGGTGTTCACCGTCTATATGAGCGTATGAAGAATGGCACGCTATTCTTGCCTGCCATCAACGTGAATGACTCGGTAACGAAGTCTAAATTTGATAACAAATACGGTTGCAAAGAGTCATTAGTGGATGCGATTCGTCGTGCAACTGACTTAATGTTAGCGGGTAAAGTAGCGGTAGTAGCAGGTTATGGTGATGTAGGAAAAGGTTCTGCTGATTCATTACGTGGTGCTGGTTGCCGTGTATTAGTCACTGAAATCGATCCTATCTGTGCTTTACAAGCAGCGATGGATGGTTATGAAGTGGTTCCAATGGATGAGGCTGCAACTCGCGCTAATATCTTTGTAACAGCGACTGGTAACGTGAGAATTATCCGTGACCGTCACTTCAAAGCAATGAAGGATAAAGCCATCGTTTGTAACATCGGTCACTTCGATAACGAAATCGATATGGAGTGGTTGAATGGTAATTACGGTTCTACAAAAGATCAAATCAAGCCACAAGTAGATATGTACACGATCGATGGCAAAAACGTGATCGTTTTAGCTGAAGGTCGTTTAGTAAACTTAGGTTGTGCGATGGGTCACCCATCATTCGTGATGTCGAACTCGTTCTGTAACCAAACTTTGGCACAATTAGAGCTTTGGGCTAATTCAGCTAACTACGAGAACAAAGTGTACATCTTACCTAAACACTTAGATGAAAAAGTAGCGTTCTTACACTTAGCGCACATTGGTGCTAAATTAGAGAAGCTAGAAAAAGAGCAGGCGGATTATATTGGTGTAAATCAAGCAGGTCCATTCAAGCCGGAGCACTACAGATACTAGGATTTTTTCCAAATCAGTTTTAAAGGCCGCGACTCTTCGAGTCGCGGCCTTTTGCTTTTATAAGGTACTTGGTAATTTATTACTAGCTGTATTAAGCTACCTAGTTATAGCCTACCTTTAACCTATTACTCACATTTAACCACTTATAATCATGAAATACATGCACTCAAATTTCCTCCAATTAGTACTACTTATCTGTCTACTTGGACTATCATCTTGCTCATTAGACGCAGGTGCCACTATTGCCTTATCACAAAAGTATCCTCCTTATTAAATCCACCCGTTGGGATAAAATAAAAGCAAGAGAGGCTCTGCATTTTTCACTCAAAAACTGTAATTTTGCACAAAATAATAGCAAAGAAGATATGAAATTTGGTGTAGTTGTATTCCCAGGGTCCAATTGTGATGACGATACAGTCGGAGTCATTCAAAGTTTAGGCTATGAGGCCGTTAAACTTTGGCACAAAGAGACTGATCTACAAAACTGCGATTTCATTATCATTCCAGGCGGTTTCTCTTATGGAGATTACTTACGTTCTGGTGCTATTGCCCGTTTCTCCCCTATTATGGATCATGTGATTGAGCATGCAAAGAATGGTGGCTATTTAATGGGGATATGTAATGGTTTTCAAGTGTTAGTGGAGGCACATTTATTGCCAGGAGTTTTATTAAGAAACAATTCTCAGAAATTCATTTCAAAGAACATTTACTTAAAGGCTGCTACAAACAATTCTTTGTTAACTCAAGAGTTAGATACCAATAAGGCTTACAAAATACCTATCGCGCATGCTGAGGGCCGTTATTTTACGGATGAGAAGACATTGGCTTCTTTGAAGGCAAATGATCAGATCTTATTCTACTATTGTGATCAAAATGGTCAGGTAACCGAAGAATCAAATCCGAATGGAAGCCTTTTTAATATTGCGGGTATTTGTAATGAAGGAAGAAATGTATTTGGGATGATGCCTCACCCAGAAAGAGCAGCTGATCCGGATTTGAACAATACGGATGGATTAGAAATTATGAAGCAATTGATATTGCAAACGGTATAAGATATCGAAACCACATAAAAAAAGGCTCCTCGAAAGAAGAGCCTTTTTATTTATTGCTTAATCTTAGCGCAGATCGTTCACCTCTACACCTGGAAATACTTTCTTATCGAAGGAAAATAATTTATCGTCAGCGTTTGCCTTTGGGTTCAATTTAGCCACTTTAAAATATTGCTTCTTTCCCGCTTTATTAAGAATCGTCCATTCTTTAACTGAAAGATCTTTTGAATTAATTTTTAGAGTGATACTCTTCACCTGAGTAGCTTTCGCTACAGGAGACAGCTCTACAGTCGAAACTCCAGCAGATTCGCCCTTTAATTCAATCTTATAGGCCTTCTTGTCAAATGAATAAATTTTAGCGGGATTCAAATCACCTTCGGATGGATCAAAATTAGAAATGTTTACTTCGTTGATTTCCTTAATGTAGGTAGCCACTTCTTTTCCATTATTGAAAATTTCCTGACCTGCCGTCTTTAAACGAAACTTAGTGCCTTTTACGGTAATGGAGCCGGACATGGTGGCTGCACCTTCGGTTTGATACGTAAAATTAGCGGAGAAGGACCCCATGGCTTTGTATTTCTTCTGCATCCCATCTATTAAGCTAATGGCCTTATTCGACTGAGCAAACACACTAAAACCAAGACAAATAAATAACAAGACTTTTTTCATATTATAGATTTTTCAAAATTTCTTCTAATTCAGTTTCTGACTTAACTAATACTTCTCTCGCCTTCGATCCTCCAAAAGAACCAACGATCCCAGCGGCTTCTAATTGATCGATCAAACGACCTGCCCGGTTATAGCCTAATTTCAACTTACGCTGAATTAAAGAGGTACTACCTTGCTGGTGCATTACGACTAAGCGAGCTGCCTCATCAAAGAAAGAATCTCTATCGCTAGGGTCAAAATCACCGCGATCTTGTCCGCCCATTTCCTCTGAATCAGGTTCAGGCAATAAGTAGGCTGATGTATATCCCTGTTGATTTCCGATGAAATCACAGATATCTTCTACTTCTGGGGTATCCACAAAGGCACATTGCAAACGTATCACTTCTGATCCCATCGATAACAACATATCCCCCATTCCCACTAATTGATCTGCGCCACCGGCATCGAGGATGGTGCGAGAGTCAATTTTGGACATAACCTTAAACGATAGACGCGCTGGGAAGTTAGCTTTAATCGTACCCGTAATCACGTTAACCGATGGACGTTGCGTGGCTACTACTAAGTGAATACCGATAGCACGAGCTAACTGAGCTAAACGGGCAATCGGGTGTTCTACCTCTTTCCCTGCCGTTAACATTAAATCCGCTAACTCATCGATAACAAGAACGATATAAGGCATAAAATCATGCTCATTCGGATTCAAACGACGGTTAATAAACTTCTGGTTATACTCTTTGATATTTCTACAACCTGCGTCTTTTAACTTATCATAACGCAAATCCATCTCCTTACAAAGAGAATTAAGCGTATTAACCACTTTCTTGGTATCGGTAATAATGGCCTCCGCAGAATCAGGAAGACACGCTAAGAAGTGACGCTCCAATTTATTGAAGAGTGACAATTCCACCTTCTTAGGATCGACCAAAACAAACTTTAAGGTAGCTGGGTGCTTCTTATAGATTAAGGAAGTCAAGAGCATATTTAATCCTACAGACTTTCCTTGGCCCGTTGCACCTGCCATTAAGAGGTGAGGCATTTTGGCCAAATCAGCTACAAAAATTTCATTCGAAATCGTCTTTCCTAAGGTGATAGGTAGATCGTATGTAGATTTTTGGAACTTGTCAGATCCGATCACTGCACGTACTGGAACCATTTCCCGGTTCTTATTGGCTACCTCGATACCAATGGTGTCCTTGCCAGGCATTTGGCCAATGATACGAACGCCCATGGCAGCTAATGAAAGCGATAAATCATCTTCTAAAGAAGTGATTTTGCTCACACGAACACCGGCTTTAGGAACGATCTCATACAAGGTAACTGTGGGTCCGATCGTCGCTTCGATCTTCTGAATTCCAATACCGTAATTCAATAAGGTCTCGACAATCTTCTCCTTATTGGCCTTTAATTCATCCATCGTCACTTGCGATGTCTGATTCTTTTGATCGTATTCCTTTAATAAATCGATCGTAGGGAACTGGTATTTGGGCAAATCAGCAGTAGGATCATATAGGCCAAACTGCTCGACTAAATCATTTGCCTTTATCTCACGAGAGATAGGTGTAGGTTCTTCTTCTATCACTTCATCTGCCACATCAGCTACTTTGTAAGTGAAGTCCAAGTCATCCTCTTTCTTTTCTTCTACAACTTCTTCAACCACTGGAAGAGGCTCAGACACAAGCTCAGGCTCTAAAACTACTTCTTCCACAACCGGCGGAACGATTGGCCTAAACTCCTCTATATCATCATTGTCCACATGGATAGCGGGGCCATCTTCATCGATAAATAGACTCTCCTCTTCTACCTCTTCTTCTTCGTCTACTTCGGGTGTTACCACTTTCGCTTGCTTAGGGTTTAATTGGTAGAATAGGACCAAAAAGATAAAACCTCCGAAACCAATCACAAAAATGGATAGGTAGCCCAGCAATTGATATAATTTTTCATTCACGAAATAACCTACACCACCACCAATGGAATGCGGTAAATCTAACGAGAACACAAAAAAACCAGCCAACAAACTAATCCACAAAATGTAGAATAAAACTTGCCATGAAAGACGCTCTAGCGAATAAATCTCTTTTTTAAATCCTACTTTAAGGGCTGATAAATAGAATAAAGGAATCAGCAAAAAGGTCGACCAACCGAAAGTCTTGAATAAAAAGAAGTGTGCAATTTTAGCCCCTAAAAGTCCTGCAAAGTTTTTAATGGGAATATCGGAACCTTTGATCGTGTCCACCACACCACGCTCTACCTCACTTTGATCTGAAACACCTACAAAAAAACTAGATCCAAAAGAAACCAATAAAAGGGTGCCAATTAGAAATAAAAATGCGGCTATGATTAATTGGAATCGATATAGAACAGCGCCGTCCATTTTTCTTTTGGGCTTATCTTGCTCAAAATTAAGTTGTAAGGTGCTCGTAGGGTTACTAATCTTTTTTGCCATTGAAGGAACTAGGAGTTAATCTTATAAATTTCGCTTTTTTGATTCGATTTACAAAATCAAATTAAAGGCCAGCGGCTAAAATTTCTTGGTTAATTTCTTTTATTAAACCTGGACCTTCATAGATGAAGCCAGAATAGATTTGGACTAAGGAGGCCCCCGCTTTTAATTTCTCCACCGCATCTGCCCCAGAATGAATTCCACCCACCCCGATGATCGGGAACTGGCCGTTTGATTTTTGATGCAAATAGGCAACTACCTCGGTAGATCGCCGAGTCAAAGGCTTCCCGCTTAATCCTCCTGTTTCTTCCTTGTGAGCCGATTGTAAACCTTCACGAGATAAAGTCGTATTAGTTGCTATCACCCCGGCTAACTTTGTTTCTAACACAATTTCAATGACGTCATCTAGTTGATCATTACTCAAATCCGGAGCTATTTTTAATAAAATCGGCTTCTGTGCCGGTTTCAACGCATTTAAATCTTGTAAGGTCTGTAGCAATTGCTTTAATGGCTCTTTTTCTTGTAGTGCTCTCAAGTTAGGGGTGTTAGGAGAACTTACATTGACCACGAAATAATCCACCACGTCATATAAAGCCTCAAAACCTTGGCAATAATCATCGTCTGCTAACTCATTAGGCGTCACTTTGTTCTTACCTAAATTCCCTCCCACAATCACTTTAGACTTACGTTTAGCTAAACGTGACTTCATTGCCACTAATCCCTCATTATTAAATCCCATTCGGTTAATTATTCCCTCATCTTCAATTAGGCGAAATAAACGAGGTTTGGGATTTCCATCTTGCGGCTTGGGTGTTACGGTGCCTACTTCAATAAAGCCAAATCCCAGTTCAGCAAATTCATCTACCAATAAGGCGTTTTTGTCAAAGCCTGCCGCTAATCCCACCGGATTAGGGAAATGTAGTCCAAAAACCGTCCGTTCTAATCGTTTGTCTTCTACCTGAAATAAAGCTTTAAAAAGGGAGGACATCCCCGGAATGCGCAAAGTGAAACGAATTAAATCAGCTGCCACATAATGCGCGCGCTCTGGATTGAATAAAAAGAAAAGAGGTTTTATGAAAATTTGATAAAACATGTGGATTTTTTGAGCGAAATAATAGACAAAAATACAAAAAAGGATGGGTCGATGCCTTACTCTGAAAAAAAAACCTAATTTTAAGATAATAAGCATTTTTGATCAAATTTATAGCCTATGTTAAGTCGAGTAGCCAATTCCATTTATTGGATGAACAGGTACATCGAGAGAGCTGACAATTACGCCCGCTTCATCTCGGTGAATTTCAATCTTGCTTTAGATTTACCACCTAACGTTCCAGAGCAATGGGAGCCTTTAATTGTGGCCACCGCTGATCATTATAATTTCTTTGAGCATTACACAGAAGCAAATCGGGAGAACGTCCTGTACTTCATGACTTTTGATGTCAACAATCCGAATTCTATACTTTCGTGTCTTTTTTCTGCTCGAGAAAATGCACGAACGATACGCGAAAGTATTTCCAAAGAAATGTGGGAATATGTCAACCAAATCTATTGGAAAGTAAAGGACCGCGTAGAGGGTAGTAAAAGCTGGGAGCTAGCTCGTTACCAAGGATTTTTGGAGGAAATCAAATCAGGAAGTCAGTTGTTTTATGGGATTGTAGATTCGACGATTACACGCGGTGAAGGCTGGCATTTTGGGCAATTAGGTAAATTATTGGAGCGGGCAGACAAGACGACTCGCTTCCTAGACGTTAAATATTTCACATTACTTCCTAATGTAGATTCTGTGGGTTCTCCCCTGGATCTATTATTATGGTCATCCGTTTTGAAATCAGTTTCAGCCTATAACATGTTCCGTCAGCAGTATAAAGTGGTTAATCCCACCAATATTGTGGAATTTTTAATTTTGGATAAAGGCTTCCCGCGTTCGGTGGTTCATTGTTTAACCGAAGCAGAACAATCGCTTTATGCTATTTCGGGCACCTCGTTTGATCACGGCTATTCGAATCTGGCAGAGAAAAAACTTTCTAAAATTCTTTCTGAAGTGCAATTCACGGAAATCGATGATATTTTAACTACCGGATTACATCAGTTTTTAGATGCTTTCCAAACCTCGAATAACGACATCGGACAGACGATTCATGACACCTATTTTGACCTAAAGCCGGTCAAATAAACCCATCTTTCCAAATAAATAGTGTAATATTGCGCTCCCCATTGCCACCCATCATCGTATGACATTTTGTTTAGGTATTACCGTTAAAGAAGGCATTATTGCCATTGCAGATACCCGAATCACTGCGGGTAACGAAGTATATTCGAATAAAAAAATCTCCATTCACGAGATTAACCAACATTCTCTTTTTATCATGACGGCTGGATTGCGTTCAGTTCGTGATAAAGCGGTTACCTATTTTAATCAAGCCATCGAAGACGAGGAGGAAAGCTATGATTATATGTTTCAGGCGGCGACCTCTTTTGGAACTAAACTAAAACAGGTAGCAGCAGAGGATCGGGAAACTTTAGAAAAAGAAGGCTACGCTTTCAATTTACATGCCATAGTAGGGGGACAAATGCCAAAAGATGCAGAGCACAAATTATTTCTCATCTTCCCTGAAGGCAATTGGATCGAGATTAATGATGGATTAAAATATCAGATCATTGGTAATTCCAATTACGGAAAACCCTTATTAAATAGAAATTTGACTCACGAAACCTCCTTAAAAGAGGCATTGAAGATGGGATTCCTTTCTTTTGATGCGACACAAGTGAGCGCGAACGATGTAGATTACCCCATCGATGTAGTGGTTTATGAGAAAGGTAGTTTCAAGGCTAAAGAAGTGAGATTATATAAAGAAGATATGGAGGCCATTTCAGATGACTGGAATGAAGCCTTGCGTCAATCTTTAGCGAGAATCGATGAAGGTTGGATGAAAGATTTAATCTCCCCCTCGAAATGATCGCTCGCATAAAGCACCACCTACGGTATGATTACAGTGAATCGGTCACTTTGGACCCTCATGTGTTGTATTTGCATCCGCGTAAAAGTGCCCTTTTAACTGTTCAAGATTTTCAATTAACTATCCAACCCAGCCCGGTTCAAATTTCCAAAAACCTGGATCCGGAAGGAAACATTCAAAATATTCTATTTTTCAAAGAGCCTACCTCTTTTTTATCCATCGAGGTAAATGCCGTAGTGGAAACGACCGAATTCAACCCATTTGACTTCGTCTACTTCCCCTTTGAAAGCAAAACATTACCTATTTTGTATTCGAATTCCTATCAAAAGACCTTAAGCCCCTATTTAGGCTTGGAAGGTGTAACGCCGACGGTAGAACAAATGGCTCGTCAGATAGCCTCAGGTGTCCGTTACAGCACATCAGACTATCTTTCTGCACTGAACGAGTTCATATTTTCCAATTTTGCTTATGAGATTCGCGAGGAAGGAAATCCGAATACTCCGGAATTTACCCTGATTAATCGGAAGGGTTCATGTCGTGATTACGCTGTGCTTTTCTCTGCTTTATGTAGAGCGATGGGATTAGCCACTCGATTTGTATCTGGCTATTACATAGGGATAGCACCGGTAGACATGCCTAATCAAACACATCATTTGCATGCATGGGTAGAGGTTTATTTACCCGGTGGTGGCTGGAGAGGCTATGATCCGACACAGCATGAGGTCGTTTCAGGAAACCACATTCCGTTAGCTGCATCTTGTTTGCCAGAGGAAATAACACCTGTCCACGGATCATATCGAGGCGCCGCAAATTCGCATTTAACTACTAACGTATTTATTGAAAGAATCTAGCCGACTAATAATTGGGCCAAAAGATAATCTGCAATCAAAATCGCAATACACGAATTAGTTACTGCTGCAGTACTTGCCGTACCTACTTCATAAGCCCCACCTTTTGTGTAGAATCCTTTAAAGGCAGAAATCGTTACGATTAAAAAGGCGAACACCACTGATTTTGTCAAAGCAAAAATCATGTAGTTGCCTTTGAATTGAAATTGAAGTCCTTTAATGTATTCTTGTGGAGAAATAGCTCCTGTTAACCATCCCGCTAAATAACCGCCATAAATGGCCAAAAAACAAGCTAAAGTCACTAACATAGGGAAAGTGATAACAGCGGCAATAATTTTAGGCAAAACTAAATAAGAACGCGAGTTAATCCCCATCACCTCTAATGCATCGATTTGTTCTGTGATACGCATCGTGCCTAATTGACCAGCGATATTAGATCCTATTTTACCTGCTAAAACCACACAAGTGATGGTAGGTCCCATTTCTAAAATGGTCGAATCCCGTACGATTAAGCTGATAATGTATTGGGGAACAAAAGGGTTGTCCATGTTTGCCGCTGTTTGAACACAAGTCACAGCACCAAGGAAAGAGGATACTATCGCCACAATTAAGACTGAATTAATTCCGATGTCTACGCATTCTTGAAATGTCAAGGTGAGATAAACCCGAAATTTTTCTGGATTTGTGAAAAGCTTACCCAGGAAGATTAAATATTTGCCTAATTTTGACATCTGATTGGTATATTACACATCGATATTCTTCAAAGATAATGAACAAAACGGCAATAATTAGTGGGGGTAGCCAGGGAATTGG
>JACCDV010526060.1_pt1 | contig 19734 bp, 9 predicted proteins | sample 7446131 | NCBI WGS metagenome assembly JACCDV01 (sample SAMN15323448, study PRJNA562643) | freshwater metagenome | isolation source: river surface water | place: USA:Blue River Watershed | collected 2017-08-17 | reverse complement strand
TAAATGACTATGATGTAATAATCGAGGAATGCAATTAAATTTAGATCTTAATACCAATAAATGCAGTTTGAAATATTCCAAAATTTATATTATCTTTCTTTTCCATCCAATTTTTCTAAATGGTTGAGGAATATTTAGGCTCTTGATATTAATTTATTCAAATAATAATATTTAATTTGATAGGTTCTACAATCCGTTTGGAGGCCGTTATGCCACCCATTCCACATATTGAACCAAAATAGACGAGGTTAAAAACAACTGCCTGTACATTCATTGTTGCTGGCAGAGAGTTGTGACCTCAACAACAAAACCATCTATATCATCAACATTATTTTACTTATAAATACAACTCTCAAGAGCAAAGCTTAGCTTGGTTGAGAAATGATTAGAGTGCAAACATTGTTATTGAACTTCTAGAATTTAGAATAAACATTCACTTAAGCACATCATGCCAAACCTTAGAATATTAGTGCGTATTCTAACTAAGCTAGGCCAACAGTAGATTTGGACAGTAGCTGGCTCAAGATAAAATCCCTTGCATTATCGGAAAAATCAACTTGGATACTCTGGCAAATTTAGCAAAATTTTATTGAAGAAATTAGGCCTGTTGGTGCAAGTGATTGCAAGGCTGATCTTAAATTCCTACCGTATTTCTCCAAGATTTGAGATATTTCGCCCTTAGCGTTTTCTTAATGGGGAATGCTGTACTATCCAACAAAAGCTCGAAGTATGGATTTGGCAATATTCCTTTCAATCTAATTCTCTTAGTGATAATATACGTTGTCTTTTGTGCAGTCTTCGACTATGTAGCGAGAAAGAAGGAGTGCTTGCTCCTGCTTTAATTAAAATGGGTAGGCCTATAGTTTGGATCTTATTTCTTTTAGTGTTGCGTATTGGTTTCTCCACTTCCTTTATCGCTTTGTTAAACCGCTTTCTTCTTACTTAGAAAGGCTAAAATATTCCTTGGCTTAGTCAATTGTCAATTTATAAAACATGAATCTATAAACTAGTTCCTTTTTAAAATATTCGATCTGAGAGGGCTTTATTGATCTAACTTTAACAGAATCTTCGCTGTGCTTAAGATGTGATTTTTTAGGCATCCTACTCTATATGTGACCTTACTAAAGCATAGTGCTCCTCAAGGGGGGAGTCCCTTATCTTGATTCTCCTTGATCTTCAACATCAGACACCACTTGGATTTACTTTAAAGCTTATGTGTTGTTTTTCGGTGGACTGTACTATTTTATACCACTCTCTATTAGTGTCTTCACTCTCTTTCTGTTGCTAAAATTACCCTCAATGGAAATTAGTGTCTTCTCAAGATTTTGCAGGAATTCTTCGGAGTGCTATTTAAAAGAATTCTTTTTATTTGTAAAGGTTGAGCCAACAGCTTAAAGTTTGAATGGATCCTATCCAACCTTAATATAGGAAATAATGGTTGATAGATAGTACACCTATTGTTTGAGCTTTTATATTTCTGTGTCTTTTTATTTCAAGCTTCGAACAAATATTGACTTTTCCGTCTAAAATTTAATTCTCTACTTTTCTTTAATCAAATCTATTTGTTATTTATGAAGCTATTCCTGTTAAATTATTCGCTTTTGTAATCTTTCGCCTATTTAGCATTGCAGTTTGTATTATTTGGCGATTTTACGCTATTTTAGAATAGCATGGTGTACTTCATTTGATTTTTCAGTGATTAGCCTATCTAAAAAGGATATCTTTTTGTTTTTTTCTTTTATGGTCTACTTCAGAATCACTATCTTTTGTTCGTATCTTTTGGATTTCTATTACGCATCATTGGCACGCTTTTCCAAGAGAGTAAACTATGAGCTTAAATTTAAAACTTCATTAAATTTCTTTTGCCTCTAACGACTACTTTTATCAGTCTATCTTTTACTCTTATTCTAGCTGCTATATCCTTATTGCGATGCCAGCTCATCATAAAGTCTTTCCTAAATATTGATAAAGGTCGCAATTTTATTTTTCAATTTCAAGTTATCAGCTTAAAGCGCATCAGTAAATATCTTTTCCTCCTCTATGATGGTACTATTGTATCGTTTGAATAGTTGGTCATATTATCTGCATTTTTCCTCATACTCTAAATCTGTACAAAATTACTCTCTTTCATCTTGTAGTACTGGTACTTCACTCCCTCGACCACATTGTTGCTTTTCGGTGTGAGATACTCGAAGTATTTCTAATCTGAGAACTCCGCCTATAGTTTCTGATAAACTTTTGAGTAGTTTCTTTTATCGTGATCTTTCTTACTGCGCTACTTTCCCAAAACTTCGTTAAGATCATTGATCTTCATCTTGAGCTTATAGTTTTCTTACTGGAGCTGTTAGGTGGGCTTGAAGTAGTTTGGCTTCTTTGGCTGCATGGTCAAGATCCGTGATGTTTTGGCTTAGAGATCAAATTGCTTCTTTGTGTTAGAGTATAGCTATAAAGGCTATGTAGGCAGGGTTTAATTTCGTCTTGAACCTGTCAGTTGAGGTTTTCTTGCAGATTTGGGGAACGCTCGCACACTTAGAGATTTGATTGCTTTTTGCAGGGATAGTTTTTATTAATTCATCATAATAATTTTTATCAAAGCAATCTAAACATCTAATGAATTCCCACATTTTGTATCTTTGGTGCTAATATTATTATTGTTTGGGAATATAATGAGCAAAGTAGTGGACAGCCGGTTTAACAATGCCATATCGGCCTTGACCTACGGATTCAACTGTTTTATTTGGGACAGCCGAAGCAATAAACTATACGACTGCATTCTATCCATCCACGAATAGTACATCAACATCCTCCACCTGATAATAGCCAAGAAAGTCAGCTATCTCCTCAAATTAAACTAAATATACAATATCACAGAGAGCGAGTACTCAACCTAATCCAAACTCAAATAGTTTAACATCACGCAATATCTTATACTGTATACTCAGTCCTTGGATTCGTTTGTATTTGCATTTAGAACGGAGTATGAGAAGCAACAATTGAAATTTGCACTTGTGCTTTTCGTGAGGGAGGCCAAACTATACTATTAGAGGCTGAATGAGTTCGATCCATTCAAGGCCGAGGCTATGATGACCTTTCTGCATGCGGATAAAGACGGTGGGAACATGCTGGACATTGAAGAAATCGAGAACATTCTGCATGAGATGAGGATTATAAAAGAGAAGGAGTAGGTTCAAGGAGATATTTAGTAGATTGATAAGTATCTATACTAGAGGGAGAAGATGAAGCGGCCCAAAGATATGACTAATGCATAGCTCAATTAGCTAGGCTTCCAGTATCTACTTCGCTTCTACTCCATCAAGGATGATCTGGCTCGCTATTTCAGTACATACTGTCCCATGTTCAAACTCAAGGCTCGATCTCAGAAGAACCTCATTGTAGACATCGTTAGGTACAATTAAAAACCAATCATGTCAGCTTCTCAGCTGTGTGAGTTCTATCAGAAAGTATTAGTGGAGAAGACAACTGAGTAGTAATGCTTGAAGCTGATAAAATCATTCCCAGTGTACGATGGGGAGGGCAAAGAGAAGACTGAGTAGACTGACATGATAAGTTTTAATAATTTCTGCAGTCTTCTCTCAAGCAAAAGAAACTCAGCATATCAATAAGATAAAAAGGAGAGCCATTATCAACTTAAAAACCCATTGTCTGATTACTACATCTACTCCGATCTGAGTAACTATTCTTCAAGGAAAAGTAATACATCGCGGATTAATTTTTATTAGCTCAGTCTCAAGCGAGGGTGTAGATGTTTGAGGTTATTGCTTGAGTCGACCAAGGAAGGGTAGCTGATTGTTAGATTTGATGCTGAGAGCAAGACCAATATTGAGGAAGTATTGAAGATTATCTCCACTAAAGCTTTCGAGTTTAACTTCTACCCTTTGATCTTGGAAGTAGAGCACTTGGGCTTGGATAAAAATTGTTTGGACAAATTCGCCAAGATAGTGCGAAGTATATTCGATGATCAACTTTATACTGTGCCTGCTAACTTTCAAGAGCACGACGCTCTACCATCTCCTCACGAGCTCCAGAAGAAGATTTTAATAATGGCCAGCGTGAATCTTAAGTTGCTAAAAGCCAAGGAGAAGGACCTTCCTGATGAATCCCTATAGTTCTTTAAAATTGTGAGCCTGTTCGCGAGTAAGTTAGATTTCTAGAGAAAAGGGCAAATCTGCTGGAACTACTGCTCATTGTAATAAGAGAAGGTTAAGAAGTTCGAGCAGGATGAGGATGAGCATCTTTCCAACTACACCAAGAAGATCATGGTCAAAGTATCACCCACTCTTTCAAAAGGGAGTTAAGCTAACATTAGCACCTCAAGTACCATTTGCTTTATCTAGTGGCTATGAGGCTGGGGGTTCAACTGATCGGGCTCACCTTTAACACAATCAACTAGGAAAACTATATCATCCAAAGTCTCTTCCTAGAAAACGGAGGCTCCAAGTGCGGATACATTCCCAAGCCAAACTGGATGTGCCTCAAAAACCCCAAGACTCTTTACTCTAAGAATTTTGAATATCCACTGTTTCTGCTGAATATAAAGGCTATTTCAGCCCAGAACTGTATGATCAACGAGTAGAACTAAAGTGCATACTATCTCTAGGCATTTATAAAGGGGAATAAAAAGTAGGAAGATGTGAATAAACGATTCACATCCAAAAGCGAAACTGCAGGCTACTATACTAAGTTCAATCTAGAATGCGAGTTTACCATATATTGTTTGGATCTAGCAGTACTTGTTCTGCTTGTTAGGGGAGAGAAGACAAAGAAAATTCTATCGGGAAGGGCCATCCCCATTCGATACTTAAGATAAGGACTGAGGCCTGTCTTCCTGATGGGAGACAACTTCAAAGAAACCTCCTCCAGCTATATCTACATCCACTCCCAGCGAAAGGACATGCCAAAGAAAATGCATAGCTATCTCTAGTCCAAAAGTTGATACTCATTTATAAGCGTATAATTATTTGGTTGAATTATCAAATCAATAATAATGTAAGGAATAGAGGAGCTATCCAAGGCTTTACTTATACTCGGCCAAAAGATATTAGACACCTAGTAATATGACAACTTAGCTATTGCTAAATTACTGTTGTTGGATTTCGATAAGGCTCCTTTCAAATCCATGTTCCATCGTTGGGGCTGTAAAAACTTCGCTTCTCTTAGACAAACACTATAAAATTACTACTTAACATCATTCGAAGAGCATATACGGTGGGATAGCACAGTAGTCTCTGCTTACGGAGATGATTTCGTATAAATATTTGTCTTTATCCTGGATCTCGCCTTAAAGTCAGAGAATAGCAGTAAATATATAGAGCGCATCCTCACTTTAGATCAAAGCTATCAGTAGATCCTTCAGCCGTTTGTAAAGACAGTTACATAGCGCTAATACATCCAAAAGGCAGAAGTAGAAAAAAGGGATGATAATCTATTTGATCTTCTCTAATAAAATTAAAAGTTGAAACGCTACTGCGACGAGTGGATTCAAAAATATCACGAACTAAAGATAGAGTTTGATGAGATTAAAGTATTGCATCAGAAGGTGTCAGAAGAGTTGCATTTACTCAAGCAAGATCATCAGCTCATCAATGAAATCGGAGGGAGTGGGACGGTTGAAGAAGCGATATAGAAGGTTAGAAAAGATTTCTCAGAGTATGAGCGCTTAATATAAAAGTTAAAGAAGGAATTGTAATAAAAAAAGTTGCAGTTATTCCAACGAGAGTAATAGAACCGTAACTTATAAATCAATTTCAAGTCTCTTCGCAGTATATAGAAGTCATAGCAGCTTTAAAATGCTCATCAGCAAATAAGAAGTCTTGAGCAATCTTGCAATTCCTTGAGGAATCAGGAGGAATAATTAAAGCAAGCGCTATAGGACAACAGAGCTATGCTTAGATAGCGTGACAGCCAGGTCTAAACATTAAAAAAGAAAGTAAGTACTTTATAAGCACAATCTTAGAAACTTGCAATCGTAAGAAGGCTACACAATCAATACAAAGACAAACTTTACAAAGATTGAAACGAATGATAACTCATAAGTATTTTTAATCCAAGATAATTAATAAAGGAAACTTACCGTTTTTTACTTACTTAATATATAATCTAATAACTTTGATTATGCAAGCATATTATTTTATTTGATTACATAGACGATGCCTAAGTAATTCATCATCGACATGGAGAAGACCTATCCTTTTGGTTAGCTGGGGGAAGCCATCACTGAAGGCACCAAGGTGATCGTTAAGAAAGTTTTAAAGTTTACTGATGAATAGTAAAAAAATATGATAAAGCAAATGGTGCATTTCTTGAAAGCAGCAAGGCATGAGTCGCTTCTCAATTTGTAGAAATTTCTGTAAGGAAGCAATGAAGCCCAGCTCTATTACTAGTATGCTCCCTTTAAGCTGTAAAGGTGGATTGTCACTGTCAATGAATAAATAGTTGAATCGCTCAAACAGCAAATGATAGAATTAGCAGAGTATTTGACTCGATCGAGCATTAATTTTAGGTTTGATCCTTTATGCTTAGGACTTAGCTCTTCAATGGGAGTCAAGTACTTTCTTAATTAATTTGCAATCAGCTTTTAAAGCCCTGAGGACCACTTTTAAGAGATTAAAAAAGATATCATTAGCTTTTTTAAGGAGTTAGAAGGCTCTGTAGGAGGGAAGTAATAGCTAGAATAAATAAAATAATAGTATTCAAGATTATAATCGGTCTCAACAAACCCATCTATTTCCCCCTTTGACTAAATCATTCCTGTCCCTCACTCTAAAACCAAAAAGAGTTAATAGAAGGCCAATAATAGCATTTATTTGTCTGCTAAAGCATAGAATTCTATGAAAAAAAGTTTATAAGCTTTAATGCGTTTTAAGAGAGTGGGCAACAAGTGATGATTTTATGATATTTTCGACAAATTACGATAATACAATCATTAGCATTATTCATGATTTTTGACGAAGTGTCTTTCCAAACTCTGAGTAGAGCTCATTCAACTCCATCTTTATCCAAATCATCTCAATTTCACTTTTATTTTTCAACTCGCCAACATAGTTTACGTAACTTGCAAAGGCCAGTGCTTTACGTTGAATCATAAATCTGAGGTAAAGGAGTCGATGGAAAAATGAATTTTTGAAAAAATTGCGGATTTTATTGATAAGATCCCAATCCCATTATTGAAATTTCGCCAGGATATCATGGTACCTTCCCTCGAGTATGTTGAGATGGGTTTGAGACTGGCTTGTTCTTCTAAATAGTGCCTCTAGGAAGATCTCATATTTTTTCTCACTATCAATAAGTTTGACCACTACTTATGCCTCAGTCTTGTTTTTCAGTAAATTTTCGAATTCCTCATATGTTTATAAATCTTATGTTGAGTTATATTCTTCCTCACTGACGATAGGCTTGCTCGGCTCATAGCTTTGTAATGCGCTCGGAGTAACAAACTTATCATTTTCAAGAGTTAACTTCTCAAGTATAAGCCTTAGCAGTGCACTTCGTTTCACGAAGGTTTATTATCCCTGCAATAGACGAGTCCAATCAAAATCGCTCTTCCAATTATTAAGAACGAAGCTGAAGAGTTTAGCAAAGGTGATAAGGATTGATAGCTCAAAATCCTCAGCAGATTGAAATAATTCATTAAGAGTTTATTACAAGGCCTTATTGAATTGCTCAGACCCTAAAGAATTCTTAAGTGAGACCAAAAGTGAAAAGTAAACAAGACTATTCTTTGCTTTTAATCCTCTTAGAGCCAAACTCTAAATGAAGTTCTTAAAGAAATATTCTTCATTATGAGCCTTTATGAGATTACTTAATTTGAGAATCAGGATGGGTGCATTTTTATCGAATACCTCAATGATTTGCTCGACTTGTGAGCGTATAATAGACCCTTCTGTCCTTTTATATTGCAGGTATTTTGGGTCTGCATCTCTGTTTTACCATTTGTAGCTTTCACTCATCGGGCTATCACGATTTCTCAATGATTTCAAATCAATGTGAAGCTTGAATTTAGATTGAATTTGTGTTAACCCATTCAAATCAATTTCGAGGCGTGCTATCCCTGAATAGTCTTTTATGTTGTTTTTGGAAAACTGTTAATAAATGTACTCTGATATCTATTAGCCGTCACTTTGTTTACGTAATTTTTCAATAAACTTTTTGAACTAATGGTAGATCTTTTGATGGAGCGAACAAGCACAAAGTGGTAAGGCCTTGACCAAAATCTGAATAAGGCCTTTCTTGAGGAGTGCATCAGACTCTTTTTAAATGGAAATTTGAATATCTTCAAACAGATTCATAAGAGTGAGGGAGTTGAACAAAGAAATATTCATGGCCTATGAAAGATAATTGATTGAGTTCAAGACCTAAGAATATTTGAATGTATTTAAGTCATTTTGCACCTGTTGAAGTACAGCGTCAATGATCTTAGTCGCCAGCTAAATATGGTTCCTTGATATGACTGCGGTTAATGCAGCATAGAAGTGTGCCTTCAATGGAACTCCTCTTATAACTTTGGGCATAAAATCGGTGAGATACTATATATTAACATCTTTACCCCTTTGATGTCTGGATTATTTTGCTACAGATATTCATTCACAATCACCTCAATCAGTTTCTTAAAGTCTCTCCCTTAGAATTACTCGCCCTCTTCGCCCACCAAGATCAGCAGCTTATGCACTCTGGCCTCCATTATTAAAGTAATTAAAATGATATTCAATTATCTTCATAATCCAATCTAAAAATATGATGAATGTTTATGTATGCTTGTCAACAAAGATCAACTGCTACTTTCCTCTTGCATGTAGAGCTATTCAACCAGTCTTTCAGGCTAGCTATAATAATTACGGTATTTATGAAGTTGGAATGTTTTTCTGTTTAATGTCCTCACATCTTTCACCAGAAGCATTCCTTGTAAGTACTTTTAAAGAGCTTTCAGTTCAAAGTCAGTCTTGCCATGGTAGTATGGTAGGATGGGGATTCCATTGTCGAGCTGTGCTGCATAAGAATAAGCTGCATTATCGACTAAGATCATCGAGTCCATTGCACGATCAATAATCCTTAGATCTTTGCAGTACATTCCTTCGGGAGTCTGATAGCAGTGCTACCTAAACAGACGATGATGAATATACTATCTCTAAGGGTCTAAGTAGTCTAATACAACATTAGCATAGCAGCTATGACTTGCCGTAAATACAATAATTTAGAAATATTTACTCAGATTTTGCAAGATTTATCGAGCATATGGCCTAATATTGATCCCAGCCTCAATGACTTCTCCAGTTGGGAAAGTGATAGGAAGTTTGACGTCATAGGGAGGAGTGAGGGTATCATTGCAATGTATAAGAGTTTAATCCAAGTCAAATATAACTGATTTTTTACCTATAATAATGGATAAATTACCTTAATATCCCTGACGATAAGGAAGATGAACCTGTCTTTCTCTCATCTAATTATTATCGGCAAACTGCGAATTCTGTAGTATTTTCAAAATGTGAAGGGAAGTTAAAAGATGTTATCGACCGAGAGATTTATCGTCTTTGTAACTCTTTATTATTTCCGAAATATAGTAGATGCTATGGCGAGGAGAGTATGGGTTATTCTAGAAGGAGTGGAGCTACTTTTGCTAAGGCACCTGAGTCACGAATTGTTTTAAATTTATTTTAGTGTTCTATTGAGCAGTCCTTCTCTATAGCTCTCTTTGCTCCTAGCGTTGCTTCCTTGCTTCTTGGAGCTGTTGCTTTTACTCTCTTTTCTTTTGAACGTGGCGCTTCATGTCTGCTATTTTGGATTAAATAAAATCAAGCTTTTAATGTAATTTGAGATAGTCTTGGTTTTACTCCTCTTGCACTTGCTTTTAGTCCTTCAGGTTGGGACTGCTCGAGTTTTTACTTAGCTATTTGGGTTTTTCATTTCGATTAGGATGCTTTGAATATTCAGGGGAATGGTCTTCTCTTTATCTTTTCTGTAGCCTCCCATCTTAATTTCTTTGATACTTGCTTTCCTATTTTTTGTAATTTTTGATTTATTAATACTCTCGATCAGTTGGCCTTCTATTCGAATTCGAAGCAGGCTTGGTCTATGCACCTCTATATCGATTCATATCTGGAGAGTTATGTTTCCTGTTTTATTGTTGATCCTTCCTCAAGCCAAGCCGAGCCTTTATTGTTTAATAGGCACCCACCTGTCCACTCTTATTATTCACATTTTTCAAAGATCTCTCTTAGTTGTAAGATTTAGTGTATTAGTTATTAGGCTTTGCACGCATACAATTAAATATTACCTAACTTTTTTTATTTCTATATTTGATAGAAATAGATTAAATACCCAAGTAAACCCCCTTTATTTCCTTTTTATTTGATAAATGGTCTTCTGAAGGCGATTGAATTATAATAATTCAAAAATGGATTTGTAGCCTGTGCGAGAGGATAAGCGAGGAAGTCAAAAGGCAAGGGTAAAGGTGGCAATCCGTGTGCGGCCTTTCATCTAAAAGTAAAAAAACTAGAACAGTTGTATTGAGTTTCGTTCTGATACGTAACTGGTGATCGGAGGAGATCGAAGCTATAAATTTGATCAAGTATTTCGAGAGGATTCAGCTCAAAAGGCTGTCTATTAACAGTGTATCCGCGAACTAGTATTGAATTGCTTCGATGGGTACAATGCAGCAGTCCTAGCCTATGGACAAACCGGCAGTATGATCTACACTACTCAGGTGGCAAAACCTTTACCATGGGCACTGCGGCATCCAACTTCAACGATTAGACTTCAATCGGCATCATCCCCAGAACTGTTTACTAAATTTTCAAAGAAGTAGATTAGCGTCGAGAAAAATCCTGCGTGGAGGTACGAGCATCCTTTATTGAAATCTACAATGAGCAGATTATCGATCTACTTTCCGAAGCACACATCAAGGATCCTAAGTAAATATGCCCATAATCAGACATCAGAGTAATATTGTGATCCGTGAGTAAAAGGATGGGTCAGTGACATTGGCAGGGATTAATGACGAATTGGTTATTGATGCTGATCATATGTTCAAGTTGCTATAGAATGGGAGTAAAAATCGTACCACTGCCAGCACGCTCATGAATGATGCAAGTTCGCGCTCACATGCCATCTTTACCATGACGATAAAGCAATCTGTATTTATCGGGAAAGGAAAAGAGCAGGAGGAAGGGACAATAACGGCCAAATTTTTCTTTGTTGATTTGGCAGGTTCTTAAAGAGCAAAGAAAACTGGAGCAACAGGAGCAGTATTAAAAGAAGGAATAAATATTAATCTAGGACTACTCTAGCTAGGAAATGTAATATCAGCTTTATCAACCATATAAAAGAATCGAGAACAATTTATCACTTACCGAAACTCTAAGCTAACAAGGATTTTACAGGATTGTCTAGGTGGCAACTCTAATACTTATATGATTGCATGTGTTTCGCCAGCCTAAAGCAATTATTAGTAAAGTTTGAATACACTCAAATACGCCAGCAAAGCCATGAACATCAAGAATACTCCCATCGTCAATCGAGATTAAAAGACACAACTGAGGCAGAAAATCATATAGCTCGAAGAAGAAAATCGCAGGTTGAGAGGATTACTCGCGGAGAAAGGAGTTAAGCTTGAAGATCTATAGCCGATTACTCATCAAAACTCAGATTAGCTGAAAAAGATGAAGGAATAATTGAAACAGCTCAGTAGAAAATTTGGAGACCTTTCAGGAGAACTGCAGATAAAAAGTCATAAGCTCAATGAGATGGAGATAAAAATGTTCGAGACAAGAAGATAAAAGGAAGTCTTGCATATAACCTTATAACAAATCATGAAGGATAATCCACATCTTGCTGAGAGCTAGGCTTCCTTAGCCATGAAAGAAAGATTGTAATAAAGCGATAAGGATTTGCCTGTCCTTGAAAAGTACATGAGTCAGGTTCAAAACCTTTAGCAAAGACTTGCTGATCGAGATAGTTTATTTGGAGAGCTACAAATTTAGTATAATAAATTACTATAATCAAGCAAAAATGACTAAAAAATTCTATTAAAAAAGATGAATCAACTTCAGGTAATCACGAAGGAGGCACAGAAACTTAGATAAGAAGTTCATCGTCTGTCATCTTTGAAATAGACTCCAATAAACCATAGTTTATAGATGACTTAAGGAGAGTAATAAATAATTTCATAGTTATAGGCATCTAAAAATGATCCAATCACTCAAGAGGAATAGAAGAAATTCTTAGAGAAGGAGCAAGATTATCGTGAAAGACTAACACAAGTGGACAAAGACATTGAATAAAGATAAAAGAACCTATAAAAGATATATAAAGACAATATGAAGCTTGGTACGGAACTAGTCTCATCAATCAATCATAACTATCACGAAAAGATTGTAAATCTTTAAAGAGAGCGTAAAGGACTGATAAAGCAAAAAGATGAAGTCAGCCAAGGATAAAAGGCTAGATTTACTAGCAAAATATAGGCATTAGAAGTGGAGCTTAAAGAATATAAAAAGAAAGATAAATAGCAAAGAAAAAAATAGAAATTAATGGAATCTCAAACCAATCAAATAAGATAGCTAAGCGATCAGATAAAGAAACTAAAAGTTCAAAAGGCAGCACTTGACAGGCAATACAATAATGAGCGCACTTCTTTTAACCAATAAAAAGCAAAGAGACTTAAGTAGATCCGAGCAGCAAAAGCTCAATCTACTCAAAAGGATGCAATAATTAGAAAACTAACGATCGACAATTATAAAAATGTGCAGTTCAATAAAAAGAAAGAATAATAAATCCGCAAGATCAAAAGACAAAACGAAGCATTAAAGATAATTGCTAAACCTTCAAAAAGAACCTTACACAAAGGCCCTCTTACCCAGTCAACCAACCTCGACCAATCAGTAACAGACTAAACTGCCCTCTAGCAATAGCAAATATAGGTCGTTTAGCGAATAAAGCAGCAGATCTTAATGTAGATCGATAGATAGAATACTATAATGAGGTATTAAAGAGCAATCCAAGACAATTACCAACAACTTTAACTTCTATACAATGATGACTCCAACTATAGAATACAGCTTTAGCGCATACAACTAATAGAGGAGGAAAGGTAGCTACAATAATAGGAACTAGCAGTGCGAGAAGATCTCACCATGCGAGTGTAGGAACTTAAATAAAGAATTTCGACTTGCTCAGATGCTCTCAAGTATAGTCAAGACCATCATTCCAAAATCATCTCTAATAAATTTTAACCCTTCGATCTTGAAGCCCAGATTATATACAACCCGATCTATAGCTCTATTCCAACCCAGAAGATTTTAATCAAAGCCTTGTTCCATTCAATAAAGAACCTTCTCTTTGAAAATAACTTCCTCTCTAATCGCAATGGAGAATACTAGATTGAAAACCAGTGCTTAAGAGAATAAATTATCGGTCTGAGATAATAAATAATGTCAATGAATGCTTAGTATTGCAATAATCTGAAGAAGGCAAGAGAAGAACTGATGATGAATAGGATGTTTAATGAAGAACAAGAGATGCAGCCAAACACAAGTGTTAAAAGATTATAGGAGCGGTAGAGGAGATAGCTTTAAAAAAGAATTCAAGATCTTTCTAAAACAAATAGAACCATTACTGCCTAACTAGAAAAAAACAGAAAAAAATGCGAAGTGGTCCAATAAAAATACCAAAATATCAAAAATTTAGTGAGTAAGGATAAAAATATAGGGATACAATAAGTTCCTAGCTTTGTCAAGCAAGATAGACGATCCTTGAACTAAAAACAAATGAACAATAAAGCTCTTCTCTAATAACTTGACTAAATGCAAGATCGTCTGAAGAAAGTTAAATCCTCGACCCATTTATAAGATATTGCTGATCGAGATTATAGATAGAATAAATAGGATAAAGTTCTAGAGAGTTAGTCTAATAATAAATGGTAGTGTACCTTTAAGATTGAAGCGCATAATAGTTCAGTTTTGTCTGTAGCTGTCCATTAGAGCTTCCTCATCTCATCCGCCACCAAAAACATTCGAGTGTGGGATCTTTAATACAAAAAATTGATTTCTGATTTGACGGGAGGCCAACTCAACGGTAGCGTAAGATTCGTTTATGTCGATCCTATTAGAAGCCTTTTATTCACTGCCTGTGAAAAAACAGTCACAATGTGGGACCTAGTAACTCTCTAGGTCAGAGGAACTCTAAAGAGTCACAAAGATGAAGTGCGAGCCATCCATATCCACGGTGACTATATCTTTACTGGTGGGAAAGGGACAGCGAATGGTGGTAGTATTTTGATTTCCGATATGAGGAAACTGAGTTCTAACACTATCTTATAAGAGAAATAAAAGAACCAAGATATATTTACCTTTGTAATTTATTAGTAATGTAGACTTCGCATGAGAATATTCTTTACTATGGAACTCGGAACCATAGTATCAGAAGGATGAAGATCGGCAATTTCGATATTCTATCGCCTTTCTAACCACCTCATCTTGACTCAGTTACAGGTCTTACCGTATCTAAAGGACGATTGATCAGCGGCTCCAAGGACAAACATCTCCGCCTGTGGTCACTTGAACACTCTATCAATAACTCCAAACATACCCTTCATGTCTTCAATGACTATGTCAACACACTCCATAGTACTTATGCTGTTATTCAGGTCCTTACGCTCATCCTCTTATTTATGCTGGGTCCAAGGATGGACATGTGAAGGTCTGCTATACTAAGAATGATAAGATTTAGGTACTCTCAGGGATTCTTACTCATACGCAGTCTGTAAATGCTCTTTCAACATTATATGAAAACCCTTATGGGCTTGTTACAGCTTCGCAGGATAAGACTATTAAGCTTTGGCAGCCAACTCGATAGACCTTGTAGAACATAGCTAATGAAAATTATTATTGACTCTTTATATTTTTATTAACTATAGTTACTAATACTAATTTAATAAATCTAGCTATTTGATCTTTCAAGAGATGGACATTATTTCTTCCTGACTGGCCAATAAATAAAAGCTGTTTAGTGATAAATAAAATCTACTTCAAATAGCGTCTGCAATAAAGAACATGCTTGAATCCGACAATATTTCTGGGTTAGTTTGGGTATCAGAAGTGAGGATGTATATTTAATTGAGGCTTGCAAATTTAATAAGTAGGTATTTTTACAATATATAAATCTAATGAGTTGCGATGAGCTAGTTGTTTGCATCACAGGCGCAGCTGGACAAATTGCTTACTCCTTTCTCCCTCAACTCTCCAGCGGACTATGCTTCCCCAATAAACGCCTACATCTCCGCCTGCTCGATGTAGCACCAGCCCTCAACACCCTCAAGGGCATTGCATTGGAACTTCAAGACTGTAGTTATCCTCTTGTCAGATCAGTAATCTATAAAGTAATGTAGGTACTATATGGAGATAAGCCGGAAGAACAGTTCAAGGATGCCGACCTGATAGTTTTCCTTGGAGGGTTCCCACGCAAGCCTGGAATGTAGCGAAAGGATCTCCTTCAAATCAACAAGAACATATTCAAAGAGCAAGCCTTGGCTTTAAGTTTTGCCAAACCTGACGTCAAATGTTTAGTTGTGGCCAATCCTGCAAATACTAACGCTTATATCCTCAGCCACTTTGCCCCAACAGTCAGAAAATAAAATATAACTTGCCTGTCTCGCCTTGATCATAACAGAGCTATCGGACAAATAATATCAAAAACAGGCTGCTAGGCCAATGACATTGAGGGCGTCTATATTATTGGGAATCATTCAATAGCTCAATATCCTTCAATAAATAACATCACCATCAAGGGAAAGCCAATTTCCGAATATGTGGATAGATAGTGGCTTGAGAAATCATTTATACCAACAGTGCAGAACCGTGGAGGATAAATTTTGGAGATTAAGAAGGGGAGTTCAGTATTTTCAGCAGCTAATGCCGTTGTTGCCCATTTGAGGGATTGGTGTAATGGAACAGATAAGGTAGTGTCAATGGGTGTTGTAAGTGAAGGTGAATACAATGTTCCCAAGGGATTTTGGAGTAGCTTTCCAGTTAAGTGCAAAGACTTCAAGTATGCAGTTGTAAAGGATTTCCCATTGTCTTAGTTCTGCTGCCAAAAAATAAAAGAGACTGTGAAAGAGTTGGAATAGGAAATACAATGTGCAGAAATTTGATTTATGTTGATGGATTAATCTAGCTCAATATATCTTCAAATGTCTTAATTCTTATATAGGCATCTAAACTAACTGCATTATTACATCATAGTCATTTAGATATGTAAGGAAAAACCTTTAACGTCTGTGTCACTGGAGCTGCAGGGCAGATCGCCTACTCCTTCCTCCCTCAGCTCTGCAAGGGCTCCATCTTCCCCGGAGTCTCCATCAACCTCAGACTCCTCGACATCACTCCTGCCCTCAACGTCATGAAAGGAGTTGCCCTCGAACTCGAAGACTGCAGCTTCCCCCTCCTCAAATCGGTATCCTTTGCTCGACTTAGGTCACCTACAGCGACAAAGCCGAGGAACAGTTCAATAACGCCGACGTCATCGTGTTCATCGGAGGACAGCCAAGGAAGCCCGGAATGGAGAGGAAGGACCTCCTTCATTTGAACAAACTGATCTTCGTGGAGCAGTCGAAGGCCCTGAAGACCGCCAACCCCAACGTGAAGTGCGTGGTCGTGGCCAACCCTGCGAACACCAACACGGTGATCCTGAGCCACTTTGCGCCCCACGTGAAGAAGGAGAACATCACCTGCCTCACCCGCCTCGACCACAACAGAGCCATCGCCCAAATAGCGGGGAAGACGGGCGCCAAGGAGACCGAAATCGAAGGCGTGTACATCTTCGGAAACCACTCCCTCACTCAGTACCCCTGCATCAACAACATCAAAGTGAAGGGGAAGCCCATCGCTGACTTCGCTGACAAGGAGTGGCTCACCAAGACCTACATCCCCAAGGTGCAGAAGAGGGGAGGAGAGATCCTTCAGGTGCGAGGAGGAAGCTCAGTCTTCTCCGCCGCCAACGCCGTTATCGACCACCTCCGAGATTGGTACTTGGGAACTGACAGAATCGTCTCAATGGGAGTCGTGAGCGAGGGAGATTACAACATTCCCAAGGGTCTTTGGACGAGTTTACCTGTTCGATGCAAAGGGAACTTCCAATACGAAATCGTGAGGGACGTTCCTCTCTCTGAGTTCTGCAAGTCGAAGATCACTGAGACAGTGAAGGAGTTGGAGGAAGAGTATTATTTCTACTTCCAAAAGTGATGAATCATTCATAAACAATCGATATTATTGCAATAGAAACACTCTCGTTTAGCGGCCTCATGTTTTTATGTTTAGGCCACTCCCCTCATTAGTTTCATTGCTTAATACCTCACTTCATCTAAATTATTTGATCGACTAAACTCTATAAAGCTTCTTTGTTTGGCTTTCCTCTTTGAAGTCCGCTGTAGATGTCGATCCAACTGCTTTCATCAGTGCAGACGCTGACTTAGAATTTCCCAGTTCCTAAGTATAATGGTGAGTACTGAGAGGAGTTTTCACACCCTTAATAACGATATTTCTGTCTTTGTTCGTCAGCTAAGTTTATAGTTTTTAATATGATCTGTCGAAATCTCACCTCGAACAATATTCCACACGGACGTACTTAATGAAAAACCGAAAGGGCTTTAGCAAATGAAGCATTAGTTTGAATATTCAAATTATTATAGGGAAGTGAATAAAATCATAATCTTTAATTTTTGATTTAAATGAAATTTCCTTTTCGCATATTTTTTCGCCTTATTTAACTAAATTACCAAACCGATATACGCTTGATCTCTGAAAAATATAGTCTTTTATAAATTTATTTTTCTTACTTTTTAAATACATATGTAAGAGCTCATTCCCCACAGCTAATAAAATTCTTAAAGAGTGTTCTACAGCTTATTACAAAGAGTGGGAGCACACGGTAAATATCAATACGTAAGCCTGTCGATTTGGGCAATACTCTATATGACATCCATATCTGCAGTATTCTGCATCCCGTATCTATTTTACTAGCCACCTTATGCATGCAACAATGGGCTAAATTAAAAGTAATGTTTGAGCCACGTCTGCTCCCTTCCATACTAACTCAGATCAGCATACACAAAAGGGCTGAAAAAAACCCTGATCAACAATTTTGGGGATTATCGATGCTAATATTCATAGCAAATCAACCTCTTACAGACGATCATTTATTTGACAGCAGTTATTGGAATACCTATTAGTGCTTATCTAAATACTTTTATAAGAAAAAAGTTGCTGCTTTACACTAGAATTTATACCATACTTTTTAATCGTCAAATAATATTATTTTTGATAATAATGGCATTATGAGTTGAAGTATGTTTGTTAATATCAATCTTTTGCTTTATTGGTTTGTTGCTTGCAGACAGTCTCAGTCTTTCAGTTGGTCTTTTATGCCTTAATCAAACTCTCCACACTTTTATCAAATAGATCCTATTCTGTTTTATCACTTAGCAAGTTTAATAGAAATAAAGAGGAAATCATACTATGATACTTTTTATTTTTTATACGCTTGGATCCATTCTAAATGGTTTTCTCTTCAAATTTCTAACGTGGCAAGAGGTATTCATCTTTTACTTTATTGGATTGTTAACCTTGACCTGGCTTGGACTAAAATTCTACATTCAATAAACCCCTTTTGATTTGCTCATGAATTTCTCGCCAGAGACAGCCCTTGAAAGTTTAAATTGGATTGCTTAGCAAAATGATAAATCAGAAACACACGGAATAACCCTAAGTGAACTTGAGAGTATTTCAGCATAGTACCAGGAGAACATGAAGAAAAAAAAGAAAGAGTAGTTTTCAATATTAGATCTTTTCGGTTTTTAATCATTACGAATGAATGTGGTTTACTGCTTCTTCGTTCATTTACTTATTTCTTTCAATTACTCAACCCCTGTCCTTGCTCTAGATCAGTTTTCCTCCGACATTTATTTAAACGGTATAGCGTTTAATTGCGCAACTATGACTGCATCAATATTTTGTTACTTTGTAATAAATAATCTGTAAAGGAAGAAGACGATAAATTATACTACCTTCGTTTCTTTATTTTATCTTTCCTCTTTACCTGACTTCTAAATGCCACTTAGCCTGCTCCATGTTTGATCCTCTAATCGATCAATTCAATAAATAACTTTATAATATTTATTTTGATTTTATAAATCTGAAATCCAACGATAGAGAAATGATTACAGATGGATGGAGACACTAAGCATTGTTATCTTTAGGTTAATCGTGGAAATCACGTATGAAGCTTACTATCTTATTCAAAATGAACTGTTCCCCACACAAATTCGGTCATTGGCCATTTTGCTTGTAGGAGGAGCGAACAGTATATCTAAAGTACTAATTCCTTTGGTTTCTAATTTGAATAATAGTAACACTTTAATGTTACCTTTCAGTTTTATTGTGTCAGGAGCGTTCATATTTGTTATGGTTCGGTAGATTAAAGAGACAGTTGGAGTTCCTCCGCCTGAAATGATTGAATAGCTGGATTACAAGCATAAAAACAGGTGAAAAAATGATTAACATTGAAATATATCAAATGAAATAATAGATTTAACTGTTTATGTTAGAAACAAAGCAAAAAATAGGATATACTTGAGAGTAAATAACATACATAATTTTATAATTGGATAAATATATGAATAATAGACGAACAGCTATCTTTTTAAAAATAGACGGGGGTTGGGGTTGGGGT
>JACCDV011282523.1_pt1 | contig 19741 bp, 19 predicted proteins | sample 7446131 | NCBI WGS metagenome assembly JACCDV01 (sample SAMN15323448, study PRJNA562643) | freshwater metagenome | isolation source: river surface water | place: USA:Blue River Watershed | collected 2017-08-17 | reverse complement strand
GCCTTGCTAAATTCTGAATCTATAGTAATGTTTCCGCAGCGAAGCGGTACCAGAAAGGAGGTGAAAGATGCTCGCAGCACTTATCAAATATACGCCAGGGGAAAAAGGAGGATTGAGCCAGGTCTTAGATGGGCACCAGCGGAATTTGTCGAAACAAATTAGCTGGATTGAACATCTAGCTCTCGTCAGGAACATTAACGAGGGTAAGGACTGGAAGGAACTACTCGAGGCGCTAGAGCTAAACGGCCACCGGCTAGTAATCGTGGTCGAGCAAGACCGAGGCGGTAGCGAGGAGATCCTTTTTCCTTCCAAAGAGGATACCACAAATGCTGATTTGGGTGCGGCTCAACTGAATTGGGCTTATAAACAGCTACGCATGCAAGCTCGCCTGGAAGCCCAGAGAAAAAAGATGGCACAAGGCCGGTAAGAAATGAAGTTCATGCAATATCACTTCATTTCTTACCGGCTTTCCTGCCTCTACATACGCACTAATTTGAACTAGCTATTTTTACTTCTGATTGTGTCGGACGCTCAGATTCCAAAACATCACGAAACGCATAAATATACCCAACGTATTGGGAGACATCACCCATCATGCTTGATAGCCCCTTTTCCATATCTCAAAACTAGCTGATTCAAGACATGCAGCAATAACTTCATCTGTTGCTACTGATGATGCCAATGTGTCTGACTCGCTTGACGCCACATGTGACGGTTCATTCAATCCACCATCACTAATAGCAGTAGGAATAAGACCAAACGCAATTGCAGATCGAATAAAACCACGACGGCCTTCATTCTCAGGTTTTGATGATTGAGATTGCAGCCGTTCTTTCATACTTATTTTGCAACCGCAGCGGCTTCTTCAAACTTTACAGACAGAAGTTTTGATACACCGTCGCTACCCATGGTGACCCCGTAGAGAATACCGGCTCGACTCATAGTCTCACGATTATGTGTAATCAGAATTAATTGCGATTTTTTGGCCAGCGCCTCAATCATATCACCATAACGACGGCTATTGGCTTCATCCAAAGCGGCATCAGTCTCGTCCAAAATAATAAACAAAGGTGGATTAATCTGACTCATTGCAAAAATAAGAGCAATCGAAGTTAAGGCTCTTTCACCACCAGACAACATCTCCAGACCCTTTACTCGCTTATTGGGCAAAGATACTTCCAACTCCACCCCCTCAGCTGTTTGTTCACCATCCTCTTCGATTTCTTCTCCCTCATCATTGATACGCTTAATTTTTGGTTTGACTCGTTTGAGGGAAGCACTACCGCCACCAAACATCAGAACAAAAAAACGATTGAACTCAGTATTGATTTTGTCTACACCAGTGACAAACAATTCATGTAACTGTTCACTGAGATCTTTGATCAGACTCTCCAAATTTGTCACAGAAGTATTAAGGTCATTAACCTCGCGGGCCAAGAACTCATCTCTTTCCACCGCCTTATTATATTCATCAACAATATCCTCGGTAGCACCAATTCCCAACTCTTCGAGTCTAATTTTTAGTTTTTCTAATTCACGGCGACGTTCACGTTGAGCCCCTCTGTCCTCTGCTACAATTGTGTCGTTAGTCACAACTACACCATCTTCTACAATCTCGTGATTGAAATAATGCGCCGCCGCGCTTTTGATGAGAGCTACGGCCTCCTGTAGCTCACGCTTAAACTCTTGTCTGTCCCTCTCTAGCATTTCTAGTTCTCGATCAATATGTTCGATTTCGGTTTCTTTTTGTCTGACAGCTCCGACCAATTCGAAGACCGATCGCTCGGCTTGACGACTTTGTAAAGAATCTTTTTCGATGGATGACCTAATGGCGTTGTAAGTCGCTTCTGCCTCCTTTTCCCTCACAACGGCCGTTTCATATTGTTGACTAAGTTGTTTTTGTTTTTTTTCGGTCTCAGCTAATTCTGACTTAAGCGCACTAGTATCAGAAAAAACAGTCGGTTCGGTTTTCTTTAAGAAGACCTTTAGAGAGTGAATAACGTCCGATAATGTCCGTTTTAGAGTAGTAGCATCATCGCGGACTAGAGCCCTTTCTACTTCCTGTTCCAGAGTGTTGACGAGGGACTCCAAAGCCTCAGCACTAATCACCTCCTTGTTGACTACACTGCCTGCTTTTTCTACTCCTTCAATTTTGCGGGCAATATACGTCACCTCACCTTCAATTGCGCCTAAGGATCGTAACAATTCGGCCCTCTCTTTACGAGCGTGTGCCAATGCTTCTTCCGAAGCCAATACGGCAGTGGTGTCTTTTGTTTCTTCAGCTTGTCGTAATACATCCTTGGCTTCTTTCAGACGAACTTGCAATTGTTGTAATTCTTGTGCGGGAACGTTCCTTAAGGCGGATAAACGATCAGTATGATGAGCTAGATATACATCCTCTCGTTTCAAGTAAGAAGCATAGAGAGTCTTTAATTCGGATTGAACCGCCAAAGATTTTTCTACTCGTTCTACTTGCTTTTTTAAATACTTCAGATGCGGTGCGTGCTCCCGTCTAAGAGATTCTACCTGCTCAATATTTTCTCTCGTCTTTTCTAGTTTCTTTTCCGCTTCTTGCTTCTTGAACTGGTAGACCTTTAAACCCAATGCGTCTTCAATCATCTCACGTCTCTCGCGACCACTAGAAGACAAAATACGATCTGCTTCGCCTTGGGAAATAATATGGTGTCCAGATGGACCGATATTAGCAGCAGCCAAAAGTTCTTGTACGTCTTTAAGGCGAACAGCTGACCCGTTTATAAAATACTCGTTTTGTCCATCACGGTTGACAGTGCGCTCGATTTTGATTTCATCAAAATCGAGCGCAAACACGCGCGTAGCATTATTAAGCACAATAGTCACCGTCGCCCGGTTACCACGCGAAACTTGTTCACTGCCACCCCAGATCAAATCCTCGCCGCGTTTGCCACGCAATGATTTGACTGATTGCTCACCGAGCACAAACCGAAAAGATTCAGCTACATTACTCTTGCCAGAGCCATTGGGACCGACGATCGCTGTAATTGGTGAAGAAAACTCTAAATCGCTCTTTTTTGCAAAGGATTTAAAGCCGTTGATTGTTAACTCCGATAAATACATATCTCCTATCTATTTTTGGCCCCGTCTGAATAGACAGCATAAGTAGTACTTGGTGGCGTCGCCCCCGTGCAACCACATGGCGAACCAGAGCACTGCGCCGGACATCTAGCAAATTCATCCGCGTAAGATGAAACTAGTTTTTCTTCGACACTGAGATTTACCAATATTTTATAATCAACACCATCAGACCAATATAAGATACCATTATTTGTGCCACTATTAGCTTTTGGATCTACCGGCAGTGAAGCCAAAAATTCCGGAGCTAGACCAACGATGTATGGGTCAGTGGCTGGTGAACAGGTATAAGTACCACCTGTACCGCCACTCCATTGGCCACTACCACGACAACCTAAGGGATAGGTACCATTTTGTGCTTTATAAAGTCGTACTGCCAATTCGAGTTCTTTGATACTAGACTTTCTGATATCGTCTCGCACACTACTACGAGCCTCACCGAAATTAGCATAAATAATACTAGCCAAAATACCGACCACAGATACAACTACCAACATTTCTACTAAAGTAAAGCCGCGCACAAAATAAGATTTCATAAGTATTATTATAAACAAATAACAGCAGTTGTATTGCTTACACAGTTGGTATTACTATTTTCACAAGTAGCGCTGGATTTAGGCAGATAACCTCCCCACACGCCATAAGAATTACGGAACGGCGAATTAGCTTCATTGCAAGAAGACGGCAAACCGTTACCCGCTTGGGCCGTACGTCCACACCAACCAATCACCTCACGATCGGTAGATCCACTTGTGAGTGATCCGCCACTATTGCCTACTCTAATATCGCAAGATTTAAACGAATGCCTATATGTCACCAATTCTTTCTCAACTGTTTGCAAAATTACCAATTTATAGACACTGCCAGAACTATCGGTAACATAGGAAAAGCCTTTGTTGGTTTGGAGTCGCGGATCTTTCGGTAACCTGGCAATAAATCTAGAAAAGGACGAGCTGGCATTATGACCAACAATATAACTAGCGGTTTCACTTTCGCTAGAAAAACCATCACCATCGGTGTCTGTACCCATCGCTGGATACCGACCATATTCTTGTTTGTATTGCTCAATAGCGGATTGTAAAACTCGCAAATCAGTTTGTCTTTTGACATCGCGAGACTTGGCATTATTGCCACCAAAATTGGCATAAACAATCGCCGACAAAATGCCAATCAAAGTCACAGCTACCATGACTTCAATCAAAGAAAACCCTCGCTGCGAGCTTGCGTACATATCTGTAAGTGTAACATGTTCAAAATGAAGCGCGGCTACGCCGCGCTTCATTTTGTGGACACAACTATCTTCTCATCTTACATATCCTCCCAACCTTTGACAGCAATCGCTCGCAAGGCTGCCGCTTGTTCCGCTTCTTGTTTGGAACGACCCTTACCATCAGCCACCAACTCCTGACGCAAAAATACTCCGATGGTGAATATTCGGTCATGATCTGGACCCTCTTGTCCTAACAACTGATAAGTCGGCGTGATAGAGGCGTGATCTTGTGCCAACTCCTGGAAACGACTCTTAGGATCCTGCCATAATTTTTTGCGGACGATCTCTTCGGTTTTAGGAAATAGGTGTGTGGCAATAAAAGTTTGTGCCGTTGTGAAGCCTTGATCGAGATACATCGCCCCCACAAACGCCTCAAACACATTGGCTAGAATATATTGTCTCGCTCGGCCCTCATCTTTGGCTTCACCTTTGGACATTAACAAATACTTATTGATACCGAGCTTTTCTGACGCTGCTGACAAAGAAACCGTGTTAACTAAAGCTGCTCTAATAGCAGTTAGTTCACCTTCTGGCTTATCAGCGTAAGTACGGAACAAATAATCAGTCACCACGAGCTCGAGCACGGCATCACCCAAAAATTCCAAACGTTCGTTGTGGTCTTGTTGTGCTTCACGATGTTCATTAAGATAAGATCTGTGGGTAATAGCCGTTAATAGGTGTAACGGCTCATTGAAAGTCACCTCCAAAATTGATTCCAGCGCCTTAAGATCATCAGCGATATTACGTGATTCCATATGTCTGCTAAGTAATTAGTCTATCGAGAATATCACTATTTACTCTTCTTGCCAACGAGCATAGTTACCGCCTTAGTGACGATTGGTAAGATATCTTCATAAAAATTAAGCTCCAAAATATCAGCCACCTTAAACCAACGTCCGTCATCTAGACCACCTTTTTGCTCCAACACAATCTCAGTATAAGGGGCAGAAGCCAAAAAATAATGTACTTGCTTGCGCACTTTTCCCTTTTCCGGATGACTAGCGACATATTCATTCATACCAAGCGAATCTTCAATGGTAATATCAAGTCCAAGCTCCTCCTTAAGCTCACGCACAGCCCCCGCTTCAACTGATTCGTTTTCTTCGATTTTGCCTTTGGATAAAGTCCAGTGTCCAAAAATATCGTGCACCAACGCCAGGTACATACTACCGCCATCTTCGGCATACACTACCGCCCCGCCCAGTCTTTCTACTGGCATTTCATGGAAAGGAATATCCTTTTTACGTTTCTTGCCAATCTCCTCTTTACCCGGCTCGCCAATTTCTTTATAAACAGCCCCCAATACACCGTTTACAAAACGGCTACTATTATCGCCGCCAAATTGCTTGGCCAGCTCGATGGACTCATTAATAGCAACCTTGGCTGGCACTTCTTTGCGGTCAGCAAATAACAGCTCATACAAGCCCAAACGGAGGATATTGCGATCTACCGGAGAGATCCGGTCCAAAGGCCACTCAGGCGCTGCTTTTTCTATTACTAAGTCTAATTCTGCTTGCTTGCTAAGTACTCCATCAAGCAGTCTCTCCATAAATGGTCGGTCGGTACGATTTTGGGCAAACTCATCAATATTACGGTCAAGCACGCCCATAATATCCTTGCGATCAATATCATTCAAATCCCACTCAAACATGGTCTGAAGAACAATACTGCGTGAAAGGTGTCGATTTGCCATAAAATGTACTAACTACTACTGTGCCTTAGTATACCCTGACTTTTGTCCTGGTATACCATTAATCCACAAAGTCCCGCCGGAAGGCGGGACTTTGCTTTTGGTGACTACTTAGCTTCAGGCGAAGCTTCACCAGTTTGAGCTTTGATCGCCTCCTTTTTGGCTTGCATGCGCTCGGCACGAGCCTTGGCTTTTGCAGCTAGATCAATCACCACTCGTCCATTATAAAAACCACAAGCCAAACACATGTGATGTGGACGATGCATAGCACCACAGTTCTTACACACCGACATTTCCGGAGCGGTAAGGCCGTGATGTGAGCGGCGGTTAGCGGTATGTGACCGCGTATGTCTCATTCGTACTACCATAATGTCCGCTACTATAGCAGATAGGGCCAAAATTGCAAGAGTTGCCACGTTTTGGCTAAGAATTACCCTCTTGCGAGCTATGAGCGAGTGAGCGAGTGCCGGGGCAATCTAGACTAGTCTAACGCGATAGTGGATTGCTTCGTCGGTCGCTAGCACTCCCTCCTCGCAATGACGACTCCGTATGGAAAACTAAGCCAAAAGAAAAGGCCGGCCACGGGGGTCGACCAGTTGGAAAGGTGTTCTGCGCAGAAACACACCCTCGTAGGCTTTTGGCGATGTTACGCCACTTGTTGTTGCTGATTCCGGAACGCGATATACAAATCAATCGCGCGGTTGAGACGCCCGGCCAAAACCGGCTCAGCCTCTCCCAAATCGGAGAACACGGCAGCAATCACCGCGGTCACATGATCTCCACTCAGCTTTTCACTCCCGATGCAGACAAAAGAGATGTCAGTTTCCGGCAACAAGCTTCTGCACGCGGCTTGCACCGCAAGCAAAGTTTCTTCCGTCACAAGAGGTAACGGATACAGCGACTTCCTGGCCCTCATTTATGCCTCTTCGTTTCTGAGGTTATCGTTCATTAACTGTCTGCGAGCAACCAGTTAATCCTTTTACTATACCACACCTTTGATATTTTTGCAAAAGGTGTGGCGATGCTCGGTGGATAAACCAGTGACCGCAATCGCCCGTCGGTGGGCGGCCGTGCCATAGCCTTTGTGCTGGTCGAAGTGGTACGAGGTGAAGGCGGGTCGCTTTGCGACCCGCCGCATATACGCATCGCGTGTCACCTTCGCCAATATCGACGCCAACCCAATCACCTTTTCTGTGGCATCACCTTTGATGATGGTTTCTTGGCGTACACAGTAAGCTGGCGCCCGTAGGCTCCCGTCGAGCTTCACCATGACCTCTCCCCAAGCCAATTGCAGGTCTTGTCTCGCACTAATTTCCTTCAGTCCCTTATCGATGCACCCGCGGATGACAACCGCAATCCCCGCTTTATCAATCGCTTTGGCACTCGCCATTTCCACCGTACACCACATCTTCCCAGCCCTGACGAGCTTCATCGCTTCACTATAAAGGCGCTCACGGTTTTTTTCACTTACTTTTTTGCTATCACCGACTCCAGGAAGCAAAGTCCAATCAAAATGAATGGGTACCAGCACAATCCCAACCGCCACGGGTCCAGCCAGGGGTCCGCGACCAGCTTCATCTATCCCAACTTCATAAAGTATCTTATTTTTAATATTCAATTTTCTATTTCCCATAGCTAATATTTCATATTCAATCTTCAATCTTCCATTTTATATATTCTATATTCTATTTTAGTTGTAGATAACTGTACCATGATTTTTTGCTATACTACCTTCATGTCTGACCCGAAGTCTCTGTCTGCGCAGTTTGTCCATTTGCATGTGCACTCGCACTATTCTTTACTTAATGCGCTCCCGACCCCCAAAGAACTCGCCAAAGCCGCCAAGGAAGACGGGCAAGATGCGCTCGCTATCACTGACGCTGGCGCGCTCTATGGGGCTATTGATTTTTATAAAGCCTGCACCAAGGAAGGTATCAAGCCTATCATTGGTCTGGATGCTTACCTCGCCCCCCGCACTCGTCACGATAAAGAAGCCATGATCGACAAGCCGCGTTCGCGCCTTGTTCTCCTCGCCAAAACCTTCGCCGGCTACCAAAACCTCATCAAGCTCGTCACCCTCTCGAACCTCGAAGGCTTCTATTACAAAGCCCGCTTGGACGAGGAGCTCATCCGTACCTATGCCAAAGATCTCATCTGTATTATCCCGTCTTTTGCCGGAGAAGTGGTACAACAATTCAAAAACGAAAATGATGACAAGGCGGCGCAGCGCCTCGACTGGTACAAAGGTGTGTTTGGAGAAGATTGTTATCTCGAAATCACCCATCATCCCGAGATCTTGGATCACGAGAAATGGCAACAAAAACTCATTGCCCTAGCTCGTGCAACTAACACCCCGCTTGTGGCCGCTCACGACGTGTACTACCTTCAGCCCGAAGACCGCATCGCCCGCGAGACCATGGTCAAAATCCAAAGCGGGGGCGTGGTAGACACTTCCGGAGACGGTCACGGGGAAGATAATTTTTCTTTCTTAACGCAGGCGGCTATTATTGAGCGCTTTGCAGACACGCCAGACGCTGTTGCCAATACTATAAAAATCGCCGCGTCTTGTAACGTAGAGATCGAAATTGGTACACATTGGTATTTCCCCGATTATAAAATCGCCGGCGGTAAAGAACCCGATGATGAACTACGCGCTCAATCATACGCTGGTGTTACCTGGCGCGGACTATCACTAGATAATCCCATCATCAAAGAACGCCTGGAGTACGAACTCGAAGTTATCAAAAATAAAGGCTACGCCAAATATTTTTTGGTGGTAGGTGATCTATTACGCGAATCGCGCGAACGTGGTATCTACACTACGATTCGAGGATCGGTGGCGGGCTCTCTCACGACCTACGTACTGGGGATTACCAACGTAGATCCACTTGAATACCAACTCCCCTTTGAACGCTTCCTCAACCCCGAACGACCATCGGCGCCTGATATCGACATGGACTACGCTGACAATCGCCGCGATGAAATCATCGAATACGCCAAACAAAAATACGGTGAAGATAAAGTGGCGCAGATTGGAACCTTCGGTACGATGATGGCCCGCGCGGCCGTACGCGACGTCGCCCGGGCCCTTGGTCACCCGTATAGTGTCGGCGACACGATTGCCAAGCTCATCCCGATGGGTAGCCAGGGTTTCCCGATGACTATCAAGAAAGCGCTTGAGATCGAACCCGATCTCCAAAAGCTTTACAAAAGTGATGCTGAGGCGCGTGAGGTGCTTGACCTAGCCCAAAAGATTGAAGGTCGCGTCCGCCACCTTGGTGTGCACGCGGCCGGTGTGGTGATTGCACCGGCGCCGCTTGATCAATTTGTCCCGATCCAGCCCGACCCCAAGACCGGTAAGTACGTGACGCAGTACGAAATGAAGTCCGTCGGTGAAGACGGTGTGGGACTCCTCAAGTTCGACTTTCTTGGTATCAAAAACCTCGCCATCTTGGCGGACGCGGTTAATCGTGTCAAAAAGATTCACAACATCAATATCGATATCGAACAAATACCGATTGATGACGCCAAGACTTTTGCTGTCTTGGCACGTGGTGAAACAATGGGACTCTTTCAGCTCAACGGTGGAGGTATGACCGCCTTTTTAAAGCAACTCAAACCCACTACTATTCATGACATCAACGCCATGGTAGCTCTTTATCGTCCCGGTCCAATGGAATCGATTCCGCAATATATTGAACGTAAACACAATCCCACCTTAGTTACCTACCTTGACCCTCGTCTGAAATCTATTTTGGAACGCAGTTATGGTGTCATCACTTATCAAGATGACGTCATGTCTGTAGCCCGTGAACTGGCTGGCTACAGTTGGCTCGAAGCCGATATGTTGCGTAAGGCGATGGGTAAGAAAATTCCTGAGGTCATGGCCGCCGAAAAAGACAAACTAATGAAAGGCTTCTTGGAATATGGAAAATTGTCACAGCATATTGCTGATCGACTTTGGCAATTGATCGAGCCTTTTGCTGCTTATGGTTTTAACAAAGCGCATGCCGCTTCTTATGGTCGGGTCGCTTATCAGACCGCTTATATGAAGGCCAACTATCCAGTTGAATACATGTCAGCCGTACTAACTGCTGACGCTGGCGATGTCGATAAAATTTCCGAAATTATCCACGAGTGTGAACGGATGGGGATTGAGGTATTGCCACCGGATATCAATGAATCGTTTGCCGACTTCTCCGTGGTACCAGGCAAACAGACGATTCGCTTTGGATTGACGACGATAAAAAACTTCGGCGAAGGTATCTCCGAAGCGATTATCGAAGAACGCAAAACTAATGGCCGGTTCGCTTCCCTCCAGGACTTCCTCACCCGTATCAAAAACCGCAACCTCAACAAAAAATCTCTCGAGGCACTGATCATGGTGGGTGCCTTTGATAGTATGGATGAACGTGGCCACCTCCTTGCGAACGTCGACCTCATGCTCGCCTTTAACCGTGAGCAAGTAGCCAGTGCTGAGAGTGCTCAAGATTCGCTCTTTGGTAGTAGCAGTAGTAGTATCTCAAATCTAACCTTACAAGCCGCCAAGCCCGCGACCAAAGCCGAAAAACTCATTTGGGAAAAGGACCTGCTCGGCATCTACGTCTCGGGCCATCCACTTGATGACTTCACGGCAGAAGTCGAAAAGCGACCTCGCATCGGCGCCATCAAAGCAGCTGTTGAGAACAAAGAAGAAATCGCAATCCTCCGCCTAAAAGGTGAACTCATTACAGCCGGTATGATCACGAGCATCCGTGAACTCATTACGAAAAAGGGAGACAAGATGGCCTTTATCGTACTCGGAGACCAAACAGACACTATCGAAATGGTCGCCTTCCCCACTACCTACGCTGAACAAAAAGATCTCTTCCAGATCGGCCAATGTGTCGCCATCAAAGGCAAACTCACCATCCGTAACGACGAGCCGAGCATTGCGATTGATCGGGTCAAAGCACTGGTGACAGTCACACAAACAATGAAATAGAGAGTTTGCATATTAGTAGTATATGTGTTATAATCTAAAAGTATTGATCCTCGGACAAACGAAAGGATACGTTGATGGTCTCTATCAAGCCACAGGCTGAAGACAAGAAACTCCGGCAGCTGGAGCACCGCATGACGCAGGAGCTGCAGCACATGCTCGTTGACTTGCTTCAGAAAGAAGGGAGTGTCAAAGCCTTTGGCACTGTATCGGTTTCTCTGACGGCCTGTCGACCGATACAACATAAGGCCAAGTCTGCAAACATTCGCACTCTTGGCGAGCTCTTGTCCAAAGATCGTATCACAGGACTAGGCTACAACCATAAGCAATGGCAGCGAATGTATCTCAGCCTGCGAAACGATGGCTGGGGTGATGACACACCGATCGAGATCGTCCTACAGAGGTATGCGGACGGAGGATTCCGTCGCATACCAAACGTCGGCGACAAAACCTTGGCCAACTTCAACCAGGTTTTGCAAGATTGTGGATACAACCCACTTCCATGAAGCCCCCGCGCCGGTACCCATTCCGGCGCGGGGTTTAAACATTTAGTTGACCATTTCCCTCCCCCGCGCTAGGATGGTACCTAACACAGAGATTGTGGTGGCTACCAACCACCAGTCCTCACGGATGGCCTACAAACCCTAATCTGTCCCAAGAGATTTTGGGGGCAAGACCCCTAAAATAAAAAGCTCGGTGGAACCGCGACTTTACCAAAAAGAACGCCCGAGCGAAAAAGTAACTCCTGTTACTTTTTCGCTCGGGCGGTTTTTCGTTCCCACCGTTCCGTCATTGCGAATATCAAGCGACAGAGCGAGATATGAAGCAATCCATATGAAAGTACACTGGATTGCCACGTCGACTCGCCCACTCGTCTCCTCGCAATGACGAAGGGTGCCTAAATATTTATTTAGTAATCATTAAACATATGTGTAGCCAACACCACAATCCACTCGAAGCCAAACGTCATACCCTCGCTCATCTATTAGCGAAAGCAGTGATTGATGCATATCCGCATGCGAAGCTCACCCTGGGTCCGGCTATCGACACTGGCTTCTACTATGATATCGATTTTTCGGGCGGACCAAGCCTAGGCGATGATGGTCTGAAAGATGTTCAGAAAGCGATGAAGAAACTCCTCAACACCTGGACCAGTTGGACTCACCGCGAAGTCTCAGTGGACGAAGCGCGCGAAGTGTTTGCCGACAATCAGTTCAAGCTTGAACTCATCGAAGAAATTGCCGCTCGTGGTGAGACCATAACCCTCTATACCTGTGGTACTGGCAAAAGTGAGTTCACCGACCTCTGCCGCGGTGGACACTCTGAAAACCCACAAGCGGAAATCGACGCCGATAGCTTTAAGCTCGATAAAGTGGCTGGTGCCTACTGGCGCGGCGATGAGAAGAATCCGATGCTCACTCGTGTCTACGGTCTGGCGTTCGATACTGCCGCCGACCTCGAGAACTACCTCACCATGCTCGAAGAAGCCAAAAAACGCGATCACCGTAAGCTCGGTAAAGAAATGGATCTTTTTACTTTCTCCGATATGGTCGGAAGTGGCATGCCACTATGGACACCACGCGGTAATATTGTACGAAACGGCATCATCAACTTCTCCCGTGAACTTAATGAAGAATTAGGTTTTGGTGAAGTTCACACCCCGAATATCAATAAAGCTGAGCTATTTAAATGTTCTGGTCACTACGACCAGTACAAGGACGACATGCTCTCAGTCCGTTCACAATACGTCGAAGATGAGATGTTTCTTAAACCCATGAACTGCCCGCAACATACGCAAATCTATGCTTCACGACCTCGTAGTTATCGTGACCTACCTATTCGCTATGCTGACTTTGCCAACTTATACCGTGACGAGAGACCAGGTGAACTCTCAGGCCTCACTCGCCTGCGCGCCTTTGCGCAGGATGATGGTCACATCTTCTGCCGAGAAAGCCAGGTCCGGGATGAACTCGTCGCTATCCTCAATGTAATTAAAAAGGCCTTGGCTACCTACGGTGTTGAGTACTGGATTCGCTTATCACTGCGTGACCCACAAAACAAAGAAAAGTATCTGGGCGATGATGCCACTTGGGATCGTTCTGAAAATGAACTAAGAGAAGTAGTAGAAGCCGCCGGAGTAAACTTTAAACCAGTCGAAGGTGAAGCGGCTTTTTATGGTCCCAAGCTTGATATCATGGCGGTTGATGCACTTGGTCGTCAGTGGCAGATATCAACGATTCAGGTAGACCGAGTTCAGCCAGAACGTTTTGACCTCGTCTGCACCAATGAAAAAGGCGAAAAGGAACGTGTAGTTATGATCCACCGCGCCTTGGTTGGTTCACCAGATCGATTTCTTGGTATTTTGATCGAACACTATGGCGGCAACTTCCCGCTCTGGCTCGCTCCCGAACAGGTCCGCATTGTACCCGTCTCCGATGCTCACAACGACTATGCTGACACCGTCTATCAGGCACTAAAAAGCGCCGGGCTACGAGTCTCACTGGATGATGAAAACGAATCCATGGGCAAAAAAATCAGATCCGCGAAAACAGATAAACTCCCCTACTTTATCGTTATTGGTGATCAAGAAGTCGCTGATGGTACAGTCACTCTCGAAAAACGTGACGGCACTAAAGCTGTCCTTAAGCTTGAAAGCTTGATTGAAAAGCTAACACAAGAAGTTGCAACTAAAGCCATTTAGGTAGTTGAGTCCAATAAAGACGGGCGGCCTGCGGCCGCCCGTCTTTATTAACCCAGCGCCACAAAAGCCCCCTGTGGGGGCTTTTGTGGCGCTGTAGAGAGCCTCAAACTAGTCAAGGCTGTAACTTAAGCAATATTATGAGAGAGCCTTAATCGCCTTGAGGATTGCCATCTTCACTGCTTCAGCCTCATCACTATAAGTACCATCAAGGGCACCAGTTAGAGCCGCAATGGCCGCCTTAACTTGCTCAACACTCAGGTTTTCACCTTCAGCTTGTAACAAGCCTGATAGTAGCACCTCGTGACCTTGCTTGGATCGATAGAGAGCATCTAGTTCAGTTGCTGCTTCAGCCAAGGCCACCATCGGACGATGTCCGATCATTTGGTACGCGGCAACGATGTTGCCAGTCACCACAGCTTCGGCTAGTGAGCTATTCCCAGCAATCGCTGATGCTGGAGTAAAAGTAATCACCGGCTCAACCGCTGGTGTAGCTACCGAAGCCAACACAGCCGCCAACACGTTTTGCATTCTTTCTAGGTTCAATACTACCCAACCATCTTCACTTGGATAAGACGCTTTGGTTTTTTCCAAAATCGCTGTCAGTGTATCTTCGCGGTTTGCCTCATCGGTAGCATCTATGAAGTGACGCATGGCCTCACTCGATAAGAGTACACGCTTAGCGTGAGCCGAATCTTCTACTTTATTCGCTACCGCATCATAAGCCTCATCACGAGTCACTGCTGCATAACCAACTACCGGAGCCGGTGTAGCTGCTGTAGCGGCTACTACTGGAGTCATCACGGCTACTTCTGCTTCAGTGGAAACAAACTTTGGAGTTTCAATCGTCTTTACACTTGGTAGCACTGGTGCTGGTGTCGCAGGCGCCAAAGCTAGACCACCAACACTATTACGACGGATGACGATGATATAAGCTAGATACAATGCCCAGAGCAATAACAATCCGTAGAATATCATAGTTAGGATTGGACCAGCCTCAAAACCAGTATATGGTACTTGTGTCAATGAGATACCTCCAACTAGTGGCTGTTGGTCACGACTTTCTACAATCGTAACAGTATCCTTCACATCAACTGATACCTTACAAGTACGATCCTTGCTACCACGTTCGGCGGTTAAGGTATAGACAGTGTCTCTTTCGGGACGAAGTGAGATTTCACCATCCATATCATCATTATCATCACTTTCTAAGATTGTTTGTCCATGATCATCTTCTAGCGTAATGTCATCAGTATGTGAAGTATTCCATGACAGTGTAACTCTATCACCGAAATTGATTTCATCATCTGAGATATCGAGATCACAACTAGGACTACTTGATCCGCCACTACTACCACCACCATCATCTTCGTCTACCGCAATCGCTACTGGACAACTTATAGTGTTTGTACCATTAGTAGCTGTTAGGGTGTAAGTAATATCACTACTTGGTGAAACTGTCTGACTACCAGATAAAGCACTGACAGATAGGTTGCTAATTGATAGTGAAGTGATACCAGTAGTACTCCAGATCAATTCTGAACTTTCCCCTTCGTTGATACTAGAACGAGTTGCGTAGAAGGTTACATTGTCTTCACAAGATAGTGGGTTATTGACTTGGTTCACTACCAAACTCACATTACAACTAGCTGTTTGGTTGTTGCTGCCGTATGCCGTTAAGACATAATTGGTAGTTTCTGTTGGTGACACAGTATAAGATCCGTCTGAATTTTGGGTACCAACCGCACCTGTAATAGACACGTTGGTCGTATTGGTAGTATTCCAGGTCAAGACTGCACTGGCACCACGAGTGATAGTACTAGGTGATACCGTGAAGCTATCACAAGTAGGTGCATCTGGAGTATTAGGATTGACAGTCACGGTCGCTTTACAGACAGCACTAGTGCCAGCGGCATTCTTGACGGTCATGGTGTAGGTAGTAGTCACACTTGGAGTGACACTCTTTGAACTGCCAGTAACGACACCGATGCCTTGATCGATAGAAGTACTAGCAGCGTTGTTGGTGGTCCAAGATAGAGTACTAGAACCGCCAGAGGTAATCGTCGCTGGTGAAGCGGTCAAGTAACAAGTTGGGAGCGGAGTAGCGGTCACTGTAACAGTCGCCTTACAAACAGCACTATCCCCTGTGGCATTTTTGACGGTCATGGTGTAGGTGGTAGTCACACTTGGGGTAACGGATTTAGATGTTCCAGTTACATTACCAATTCCTTGATCAATAGTTACACTTGAAGCGTTTTTTGTAGTCCACGAGAGTGTACTGGCAGCACCAACATTTATAGAAGCTGGTGAAGCGGTTATTGTACAGGTGGGCAAAGTGGATGTAGTTTGTACTTTGACTGACGCCTTACAACTAGCGCTACCAACGGCATTGGATAGACTAAGTGTAAAAGTCTTATCAGCAGTGACAGACTGTGTCATGGAACCATCTCCTGCCACCTTTTGCCCATCAATTGTAGCATTGGTAGCATTGGTGGTATCCCACTTGAGAGTCACGGTTCCACCTCCGACCGGTAGTGATGTAGGTGAAGCTGTAAAAGACTCACAGCGTGGTGGCTCTTCTACATGCATAATAATAGTTACTTCTTTCACACACTCTTTTCCACTATTATTTCCTACCATCTTGAAACGATCGTAATTTGGGCCAGTGAAGGTAAAATTAGCTGCACCAGAATCAGCCACTTCCGATCCGTTAATGAAAAAAGTAGCAGATGACGGGGTACCGTTCCAAGTGACACGATAAGACTCCCCAATAGCATGGACTTCGGCTTTGTCTATACTGATATTACAAACTGGTGTTGGTGTGGAAGAACCACCGCCAGTATCACCGCCAGTATCACCGCCGCCGGTGTCTCCACCGCCACAATTACCACAGGTACCCGCGGCTGAAGCAGTTTGAACCATTGCAAATCCTGCAATCGCAAGAGACAAAGCAACGATACTTACTGCAAATACTTTTTTGAGATTAAACGTCATATGTATTTGTTTTAGTAATTAATATTGTAATTAAACCTTTATATTCCCACCTACACCAGTACGCGAGAATAAGTAAGGGGTGGACGCGAATCTGCGTGAGCAAATCGAGTCCACCGAGAGCCGTGCAACTAGAACGGCAGGGGCCAACGTGAGTGCGGTGGCGGCGGAGTTTCGAAGCTGTCGACCACCTCCGAGTGGTAGATGACGAGATGATACTCGCCACTGTCCACAATCGGCCGGGTGGCCGACCAGTGGCGGATCCATCTTCCGGTCCCCGCCTCACGGCAAATGAACCAGTTGATGATGACTGTGCCATGCTTCACGCGCTGGCGCTGGTAGCAGCGCCCAGACACCACCGTGCCGATATCGTAAGGCGCCGCTCGTCCGCCGTGCCAAAAGGCGTAGTCCCAGACTGCTTCGTAGGTCTTCCGGCCTTTCTCGTCCTCAGTCATGAGACGGTAGGTATCGGCCGAAAGGCATAGCGTGGGGCGGTGCTCGGTCACCACCATACCGTTGCCCTGCAAGGGGTCAGCGAATTTGGGAGTGCAGACCCCCGTTTGCTTGATTTGCCCCTCGGGGCAGATTCCGGCGAAGGCGGGGGTGGTGGCGAGGGCGGCAAACCCTCCAAGAAAATCACGACGGTTCATGTTGCACCTCCTAGTGCATGGCGCGAAGTGCCGATTGAATTTGGCTCCAATTCAAAGATCTAAAGGAGCATTTACCCAAACATCTTATCATATTCGCTCGTATTTGTCAATATAACGAGCGAAATGTCAAATATAGAAAAAGGTGGGTCGGAACTCGCGTTCCTTCCCACCTCTTGACCGCTCGGGCTACCCGCTGATAGCCCCGAAGCCGGCGTCGGTGCCGGCTTCGATGGTGCCACCCTGGGTAGCACCACCTTTGGTTTCTCCGGGGTTCGTTTCCCCGGACTTTTTCTGACTCTCAGTCAGGGTAGCACGGTGGCTTCCCCCACCCTCGCCTTCAAGGGCGAAGTGGGGCTGCGACGACTGATTCGAGTCGTCGCAGCCCGCGAGGGCGAGGGCGGCGACGGCGAAGGCGGCGACGCAAACGATTTTCTTCATGGGGTGTCCTCCTTGGACATTTAGCTGGCCTACCCAGCGGTTACTACCGGTACGTATCCGGATAATAACCATATCTTATCACAAAATGTCCCACTTGTCAATCAAAAAACCGCTTGATTAGAGCGGTTTTTCGGAGACTAAGTTGGCTTCAACTATAAATCTGTCTTCTTTGGAGCCGAAGCTATTGCAGGTGACTAGGGTCAGCTTTTGTCCACTATTATCTGTCTTGATGACCACATCAGAGGCTTTGGACTGGTACACCTTATCCACGCGATAAGTATAGACGGTGGTATCGCTACTTAAGGTGATCAAGTCTCCCCAAACTAGCTTCTGAATGCCGTTTAACGCTTGATAGTTCTTGTTCATGACGTTGGGCAAATAGCTAGAGTGGCCCAAAATCAGGATATTCCCTTTTTCTCCCAACTTGGCACTATCTGGATGGCGCACCAGACCCTTGAGTAATTCACCATCAAGCGTAGTGATGTCTGAGGTAGTCGGGTTGGCGACGGTGGCGACTCGCTCTAAGCTTGGGATTGTCAGAGTGGTCGGTAAGGCGGTCACCACTTCAGGCAAAGACTCTTCTATTTTTGGTGTTTCAGTACTTACCATTGTTTCTGGTTCGGTGACTTGTACCGGTTCTGGCAAAAAGTCGATCAGCGTCAAAAAGCCGTAACTAAGAGTAAAAACAATAAAAAAGGTAACCAAAAAGGGTACCTTACGGCGCCAAATAATATCAAAAATTGAGGTGTGTGCGTACATAAAAGTTTGACTATAATAGCATAATAATTGGTTTTGTCAAACATATTGCTAGGTGGTCTTGACTTGCATAAGTTTCGTGTACTTGACTTTTGCATTCTACTATGGTAATATATACCCATTATGACAAACAATAACGTCGAGCAAAATAAGGATCGCGTACTTAAGTCACTCGCGATTGCAGGCTTCGTGGGAATCATTATCGTTATTTCTTGGATTGGTATCCAGGTAGTAAAGGTCTTACCAGAAGCCATCACTTCCCTCGCCTCTTTGGCTGATGGGGTTTATCATTTTGAAGAGACTACTATTACCGCCACCAGTGATACCACTGTAGCTGAGGTGGATGAGACTTTCACCATCAATTGGAATACACCCACCCGCGCTGGTAGCTTTGCCTTTGCTTACGCTTGTAAAGATGGCCTATCTATTGATATGACAGACAGTCTGGGTAATATCAAAAACCTCACTTGTGACACCAACTACAATATCGGCTCCGTTAACACCCTCGAACTGGTGGCCCAATCAGAAAAGGACCGCTTTACGGACCTGGCTTATCACATTGACTTTATTCTAGCCGGCAAAAATGAGCCTCTAGTGAGTGATAAGGGTATGATCACCATCACCAATCCGGCACTAGGCAATACACCTATTGTCACTGGTCCGACAGCCACCAGTACAGAACCGGTAGCAGAGATTTTAGACCCAGAAGAAACTACTAAGCCAGTAGTAACAACCAAACCAGTGACTACCACCAAACCAGTGACGACCCCTACTTACGTTATTCCTACCTCAGATCCAAATGGTAAAATCGACTTGGCGGTCACTTTTGCCGGAGTTGGTATCCTAGAAAACAACGTCTTTAAAAACTTAGGTTATGTCGACAATGACGCCCGTGGTGCTATCCAATTTGAGGTAAAAAACATTGGTACTAAGACATCTGATACTTGGACTTATGTTATCGCCCTCCCCAACGGTGAGTCTTACACTTCAAAGACACAAGTGGCACTAAAGCCTAACGAGAGAGCCGTCATCGCTATCGGCTTTACCGTCGCTGACATCGGTGCCGCTAACTACAGCATCAAAGTCACTACCCCAAGCGACGTTTCTACAGCTAACAATACCTACGCTTCGACGGTAGCGATCACTGACTAAGGTC
>JACCDV010043296.1_pt1 | contig 19742 bp, 26 predicted proteins | sample 7446131 | NCBI WGS metagenome assembly JACCDV01 (sample SAMN15323448, study PRJNA562643) | freshwater metagenome | isolation source: river surface water | place: USA:Blue River Watershed | collected 2017-08-17 | reverse complement strand
CATCGCGCGATGATGCGGCCGTGTACGCGATTGATGACGAGCGGGGTGTGGTCTCGACCACCGACTTTTTCATGCCGATTGTTGATGACCCTTTCGACTTCGGACGGATTGCCGCAACCAATGCCATTAGCGATATTTATGCGATGGGCGGTTCGCCACTGATGGCGATTGCCATTCTGGGCTGGCCGGTCAGTGTACTGCCACCGGAAGTGGCACGAGAGGTGGTGCGCGGCGGACGGAGCGTCTGTGATGACGCAGGCATTCCGCTGGCCGGAGGCCATTCGATTGACGCGCCGGAACCGATTTTCGGGCTGGCGGTGACGGGGCTGGTGGATAAGACCCGCATGAAGCGTAACGACACGGCCGTGGCCGGATGCCAGCTCTATCTGACCAAGCCGCTGGGCGTGGGTATTCTGACTACCGCCGAAAAACGCGGACTGCTTGAGCCTGAACATGTTCATGTGGCACGGGATTGTATGACCCGCTTGAACAAGGTAGGCGCCGAATTCGGTAAGTTACCGCAGGTGATGGCCATGACGGATGTGACGGGTTTCGGCCTGCTCGGACATCTGGTCGAGATGGCCGATGGCAGCCGGTTGACGGCTGAACTGGATGCCGCGGCCGTGCCCATGCTGCCGGGTGTGATGCAATATCTGGCCGCCGGCTGTATCCCCGGTGGCACGCTGCGTAACTTTGACAGTTACGGTGCCCGCATTTCTGCGCTGACCGATGACCAGAAGCATTTGCTTTGTGATCCGCAGACCAGTGGCGGCTTGCTGGTGGCCGTTACGCCAGCAGGAGATGCCGGCTTCCGCGCTGTGGCGGCAGGGGCCGGACTGACGTTGCAGCCGATTGGCCGTCTGGTAGCCCAACAGACGCAGGCGGTGGTTATCCGTTGATGTTGCCAGTGACGGCGGATTACCGGGAGATCTTTCTCAGTGGCGCGCCACTGATGGATACCCGTGCGCCTATCGAATTTTTCCGCGGGAGCTTTCCAACGGCGCAGAGCCTACCGTTGATGACGGATGACGAGCGGGCGCAGGTGGGCACCTGTTACAAGCAACAGGGGCAGGATGCCGCCATTGTGCTGGGGCACCAGCTGGTGTCGGGCACGGTGCGTGATGAGCGCATTGCCGCCTGGGCCGATTTCGCCCGGCAACACCCTGAGGGTTATCTGTTCTGCTTCCGCGGCGGACTGCGTTCGCAGACCGTGCAACGCTGGATGGCCGAGGAAGTTGGTATCGTTTATCCGCGGATTACCGGTGGCTATAAGGCCATGCGGCATTTTCTGATGGACACCACGGAAGCGGTTGTGGCTAATCTGCCGCTGATGGTGGTGGGTGGCATGACCGGAACGGGCAAAACCGAGTTGCTGGCCACATTACCCAATGCCTTGGATCTGGAAGGCTGTGCCAATCACCGTGGTTCCAGTTTTGGTAAGCGGGTGAATGGGCAACCAGCTCAGATTGATTTCGAACATCGTCTCGCATTACGCCTGCTGCACCTGGACGCGGCGGGGTGCCCGGCCTTCGTGGTGGAAGATGAAGGGCACTTTATCGGCAGCTGTTCACTCCCGGATTCGTTGTTCCGACAGATGGCGCAGGCCCCCATCGTCTGGCTCGAAGATGAATTCGATAACCGGGTGAGCCGGATTCTGCAGGATTACGTGGTGAATCAGCTGGCCGACCACGAGGCTGCTTTGGGTGCCGAGACAGGATTTGAGCGATTCAAGGCGCATTTACAGCAGAGTCTGGCCAATATCCAGAAGCGTTTGGGCGGCGAGCGGTATCAACGGGCGGCCGCCATGATGGCCGAAGCATTGGGGGATCAGGCTGCTCGTGGCGCGGTAGAAGGCCACCGTGCTTGGATTACCGTTTTGCTGCGTGAATATTACGATCCGATGTATGTGCACCAGAAGGCCACTAAGGCCGGACGTATTGTGGCCAGCGGTGATGCGGCCAGGTTACGAGATTTTTTGTTGAAATGACAGATTGTCATAATTCGGTAACGTTGACGCCATAGACTTCCGTCAGTACCCCAACCCAAGGTTTTATCCGGCCCGTGTGCCGGTCAATTACTGGAGTCTGATGATGAAAGTGACAGTCAACAAAATTCTCGTAGGTCTGCTGGTTTCGGCGGGTCTGATTAGCGGTGCAACAGCCGCTCAGCTGACGGGCGCAGGCGCGACCTTCCCGGCACCGATGTACGCCAAGTGGGCAGAAGCTTACAAGGCGGAAACTGGTACGACCATTAACTACCAGGCCATTGGCTCGGGTGGTGGCGTGAAGCAGATTCAAGCCAAAACGGTGGACTTTGGTGCAAGTGACGACCCTGTACCGGCAGCTGATCTGGAAAAGAGTGGTCTGGCCCAGTTTCCGGCCATTATTGGCGGCGTGGTACCCGTGGTCAACGTCAAGGGTGTGGCACCGGGCCAGCTGAAACTGAATAACGACGTACTGTCGGATATTTTCCGCGCCAAGATCACCAAGTGGAATGATTCGGCGATCGCCTCGGTCAACCCGGGCATCAAGCTGCCGGATACTGCGATTACCCTGGTTTATCGTTCGGATTCGTCGGGCACGACGGCGGTCTTTACCGACTTCCTGGCCCAGGTATCGCCCCCATTTAAAGGCGTGGTCGGTGCCGGTAAAACCGTCAACTGGCCGGCAGGCGTAGGCGGCAAGGGCAATGCCGGTGTGGCTGCCAACGTGACTAAGATCGACGGTGCGATCGGTTATGTCGAATATGCCTATGCCAAGCAGAACAAAATGACGCATGTGTCGCTGATTAATCGTGACGGTAAGGCTGTTCAGCCAAGCGAAGCCAGCTTCGCTGCTGCAGCCAGCAAGGCCAACTGGGCCGGTACCCCCAACTTTGCCGTGAACCTGAACAATCAGCCGGGTGCAACTTCGTGGCCGATTACCTCCGCATCATTCATCCTGGTGTACAAGAAAGCCGAAAAGCCGGAGCAGAGTGGCGAAGTGCTCAAGTTCTTCAACTGGGCGCTGACCAAGGGCCAGAAGATGGCGGTCGCACTGGATTATGTGCCGCTTCCCGATAATGCAGTGAAGGCGATTGCCAAGAGCTGGGGCGAGATCAAGGGCCCGGACGGTAAGCCGGTCTTTGTTGCCAAGTAAGCATTCTGTAGCACAACAGGCGCAGCCGGCTCTTAGCCGGTTGTGCTGTCTCTGGCAGGACGAGCAATGTCTCAACATATGATTGAAACCGAAGATATGGTCGATAGCGTTAAAGAAGCCATGCAGCGGCAGGCGGCCAAGTCAGCGATTTTTCTGCGTCAGGATCGGATATTTGCCGGCATCACTTTCAGCTTTGCAGCACTGGTCCTCCTGGTGCTGTTCGGCATTCTGGCATCGCTGGTGGTGCAGGCGTGGCCGGTCATCAACGAGTTTGGTCTGGGTTTCTTCTACAGCACGACCTGGAGTCCTTCTACAGATGAGTTTGGCGCTGGCATTGCGATCTGGGGCACGCTGGCGACATCACTGATCGCCTTGATCATCGGTGTGCCGATCAGCTTTGGTATTGCCATGTTCCTGACCGAGTCTTGCCCGGTCTGGATGCGTCGTCCGTTAGGTACGGCCATTGAATTGCTGGCTGGTGTGCCATCTATTATTTACGGTTTCTGGGGGTTGTTCATTTTTGCACCGATGATCCAGGAGTACGTGCAGCCCTGGATGATTAATTGGTTGGGAGCGCCGTTCTTTGTCGGCCCACCGCTAGGTCTGGGCGTGTTTACAGCCGGCCTGGTGTTGGCGTTGATGATTATTCCCTTTATTGCCTCGGTGATGCGCGATGTGTTCGAGACGGTGCCCTCGGTGCTGAAGGAATCCGCTTACGGAATCGGTTGTACACGTTGGGAAGTGGTGAAGAATATCGTATTGCCCTACACCCGCGTGGGTGTTATCGGCGGCATTATGCTGGGCTTGGGTCGCGCGTTGGGTGAAACGATGGCGGTGACTTTCGTGATCGGCAACGCCAACCGCTTTGCGCTGAATCTGTTTGCCCCGGGTAATTCGATTGCCTCGACGCTGGCTAACGAGTTTGCTGAGGCAGACCCTATGATGCATATTCCGGCACTGTTTGGTCTGGGACTCATTCTGTTCATCATTACGTTCGTTGTGCTGTCGGCCTCGGAGTGGCTGATCAAACAGGGTGAACGTAAAGCTGGGAAGCGCTGACATGAGTAGTCGTTATCAACGTCGCAAGTTTGTGAACACGATGAGCACCGTCTTATCCGGTGTGGCGGTTGCCATTGGTGTGGCGGGCCTGGTATGGATTCTGGCAACGCTATTTATTAAGGGCTTGCCCGCCATGAACTGGGCGTTCTTTACCGAATCAACCCCGGCACCGGGTTCGGAAGGTGGCGGTATGGCCAACGCCATTGTTGGCAGTCTGCTGATTGTGGGGCTGACAACGGTGGTCTCTACACCTATCGGGATTCTGGCAGGTATCTACCTCGCCGAATTTGGTGACCGTTCACGTGTGGCGGCCGTGACACGTTTTGTGACGGACATCATGCTGTCGGCACCATCGATTGTGATTGGCCTGTTTGTCTATGCACTGTTTGTGGCAACCACCAAGCACTTTTCGGGCTGGTCCGGTTCGGTAGCTCTGTCACTGATTGCGGTGCCCGTTGTCGTACGCACAACCGAGAATATGCTCAAGCTGGTACCGGGTAGCTTGCGTGAGGCCGCTTTTGCCTTGGGTATGCCACGCTGGCGTGTCAGCCTTGATGTCTGCCTGCGGGCGGTGCAAGGGGGTGTGATTACGGGGATTCTGCTGGCTGTCGCCCGCATTACTGGCGAAACAGCGCCGCTGCTGTTTACCGCGCTGAACAACCAGTTCTTTACCTGGAATATGAACGAGCCGATGGCCAACCTGCCCGTGACGATTTTCAACTTTGCAATGAGTCCCTATGAGAACTGGCAGAGCCTTGCCTGGGGTGCTTCTGCGCTGATTGCCATTCTGGTGCTGCTGCTCAATATCGTGGCCCGGGTGGCTTTTCAGGATCGAACCAAGTCTTAAGACATCATTGAGGTCATTATGTCCGAGTTTATTTCTGACCAGGGTATTAACGCCGCACTCAAAGTGCGTAACCTGGATTTCTATTACGGTAACTTCAAAGGCCTGAAATCTGTCTCGCTGGATATTGCCGAGAAACAGGTGACAGCCTTCATCGGCCCCTCGGGGTGCGGTAAGTCGACGCTCCTCCGGACGTTCAACCGCATGTATGACCTGTACCCCGGACAGCGTGCCGAGGGCGAGATCATCTTCCACGGCCAGAATACGCTGCAGAAGGGTTACGACCTCAATCTGTTGCGTGCGCGGATCGGTATGGTCTTCCAGAAGCCAACGCCGTTTCCGATGTCGATTTACGAGAATATTGCCTTTGGCGTACGTCTTTACGAAAACCTGTCGCGTGCCGACATGGATAACCGTGTGCAGTGGGCGCTGGAACAGGCGGCCCTGTGGACGGAAGTGAAAGATAAGCTCAACCAGAGTGGTCTGTCGTTATCCGGCGGTCAGCAACAGCGTTTATGCATTGCCCGTGGTGTTGCAGTCAAGCCGGATATTCTTCTACTGGATGAGCCGACTTCTGCACTGGATCCGATTTCTACCGCCAAGATCGAAGAGCTGGTGTTCGAGCTAAAGAGCAGCTATACGATCGCCATCGTGACGCACAACATGCAGCAGGCTGCACGTGTCTCCGATTACACGGCGTATATGTATCTGGGCGAACTGGTGGAGTTCGGCGTGACCGACGAGTTGTTCATGAAGCCGAATCGCAAGGAAACCGAAGACTACATTACTGGCCGTTTCGGCTAATTCGGTTTGTTGGGAACCAGGCAGTGAAGGTGCTGCCGGTTCCAACCTGGCTCTCAATCGAAAGATGTCCTTGGTGCCGTGATAAGGCGTGTTTGACAATGGCCAGGCCAAGGCCGGTGCCTCCGGTATCGCGCGAACGACCCTGGTCCACACGATAGAAACGTTCGGATAGCCGCGGTAGATGCACGGCAGGTATGCCGATGCCGGTATCCTGCACACTGAATCCGCCTTCAGAATCAGTTTCCTGCCAGCGGATATGAATCTGGCCACCAGTCGGTGTGTAGTTCACGGCATTATTGATGAGGTTGCCAAAGATGCTGCGTAAGGCGCTGGCCGAGCCCCGCAATACGAGGTTATCTGGGATCTCTACGGTCATATCATGTCCGCCAGCAGAGAGCGCTTCTGCTGATATGATGAGTTCATCGATGAGCGGCTTGATGTGCACATTTTTTTCGTCGACCAGCGAAGCGCGTGCTTCGAGTGACGAGAGTGTTAGCAGATCATGAACAAGACGGCCCATCTGTTGAGCCTGGGCCATGGCCATGTCGAGAAAGCGCTGCCGTTTTTCAATGGGTAGCGTTTCGTGGTGTGTCTGCAACGTTTCGATGAAACCGCTAATGACCGTCAGTGGTGTTTTAAGTTCATGTGAGACATTAGCCACAAAGTCGCGGCGGACTGTTTCCAATTTTTCGAGTTGAGTGAGGTCGCGGATCGTGAGCAACTGACGATCAGCGCCATAGTTGATCAGGCTGATCATGAAACACGTCTGGTCACGCCGGTGTGGGTGGTACATCAGGGGTTCGGTGAAGTCGCCCGTTTGCAGATAACTGACGAACTCCGGTTCGCGGACGAGATGCTCAATGGGTGTGCCTTTGTCCTGACCGGGTAGCAGCCCCATGAGATTGACAGCCAGCGTGTTCATCCAGAGGATGCGGCGGTGTGCATCCATGAAGATGACGCCATCCGGTAGTGCTTCGAGCGCGCTCTGAAACTGTTCCAGCGATTTCTCGAGCAGATCTTTTTCATGCTGGCGTGTTTTGACACGACGATTCATGCGCGAGACAAACTCACCCCAGATGCCCGAGGCGTCTGGCACAGGGGCATCCAGTGGGCCGGAGATCCAGGCCAGCATCCGGTTTAGGTAGCGGCGGTGTAGGTAAAGACGAAATGCCAGTACGACAACGGTGCCGAGCAGTAAGCCTTCAAGAAACGTCATATCACCAGTGGGTTGTGCGGCCCACGGAGGGCTGCGTTAGTCGCTGTGTGCCGAAAACCGGTAGCCGCTTCCACGCACAGTCTGGATCAGACCATCGTGGCCCGTGGCTTCCAGTACAGATCTTAACCTACGAATGTGCACATCGACCGTCCGTTCTTCGACAAAGACGTGGTCACCCCAGACTTTATCGAGTAACTGCGAACGGCTGTGAACACGCTCCGGATGGGTCATAAAAAAGTGCAGCAGACGAAATTCGGTGGGGCCGATGGCAAGGCTCTGGTCATTGGCATAAACGCGGTGTGTGACCGGGTCCAGTACCAGACCCTTCACATCAACCTTGTCTTCGGTCATTTGCGGTTTGCGGCGACGCAGAACCGCCTTGATGCGAGCGATCAGTTCTCGTGGAGAAAACGGCTTGACCATGTAGTCATCGGCACCGACTTCCAGGCCGGTGACCCGATCATTCTCATCAGTGCGGGCAGTGAGCATGATGATGGGGGTGTCTGCCGTACGTTCGTTATCCCGCAATCGGGTAGCGAACTGGGGGCCGGAGCGTCCCGGGAGCATCCAGTCGAGCAGGATCAGATCCGGCAGGTTGGCCTGGATGAGTTGCTCCGCTTCTTCGGCCGAGCCCGCCGCCATCGTGCGGTGACCCGAGCTCTCCAGATTAATGGACAGCAGTTCGCGGATGGCCGGATCGTCTTCGACGATAAGTATAGTTGCTGCCATGGTTTGAGCCGATTAGTGGCCAGCTTTTTCCTGGTTGACCAGGTGGCTGCGCACCTGATCCACACTGATGTGGCGAACATTCATGCCTGCCGAGATGTAAATCACGTTTTCGGCAACGGCGCGGGCATGGTCGGCAACGCGTTCAATGGCTTTGGCCATGTTCATGATTTCCAGAGAAACTGAAATCGTGCGTGGGTCTTCCATCATGAAGGTAATCAGTTGGCGGGTGATGCTGCGATATTCGGCATCAACCATGTCGTCGGCTTGTAGCACATCGGCTGCAGCCAGGCTGTCGGAGCGGGCAAAGGCATCCAGCGATTTACGCAGCATGTCGAGCGCATCTTCGGCCAGGTGTCGGAGTTCGACCGAGGGCGTAAAGAACGGGTGCTTGTCATGCAGGACACGGGCGGCCCGGGCAATCTTGACGGCCTTGTTACCCGCCTTTTCCAGCTCGAGGCCAGTCTTTTGAACGCCAATGACGATGCGTAGATCGATAGCGGTTGGCTGGCGCTTGGCAATAATCTGATTGCAGACAGTGTCCAGCTGGACCTCAGCATCATCAAGGCGGCTATCGCCTTGTTCGACATGGGTCAGCAGATTCTGGTCGGCTTCGTAGAGCCCCTGCATTGCTTGGCGCATCTGTTGTTCAACGATGCCACCCATGAGCAGAACACGCGACTTGAGGTCGTCGAGTTCCAGGTCAAATTGCTTGATGGTATGTTCTGCCATGGTGAAACACTCCTGCGGCTGGACTTGTTAACGCCTAGAGTATTTCACAGAAATGTGACAGTGATATTTCAGTCTAGTGTATTCAGGAACGGCTCTGGTTATTCGCCGATAACACCGAATTCCACAGGGGTCTTGGTGTAGAAGATCTTCAGGTCCGTGCTCTTGATCAGCTCGAAAAGATTGTTGGCTTCTTGCTCGGTGACGACCACGACCACCATGACGGGTTGTTCGGCCTGCTCAAAGAAACGTGTGGCATGAATACGGCGGTCGCTACCAAAGCTTTCATCGGCGTGAATAACGGTGGCGCCACGGATGCCCATGATCTGTGCTTTTTCCAGCAGCCATTCGGCGATCGGTTGATCCTGGTATTTGCGGTTCTGCAGCGTGTAGAAGTTGATCTGGTATCCGTTCATGACGATCTTTCAGGCGTGTCGGGCCAGTTGTAGGGTCCACAGACCGGCAATGGTGGCAATAAGAGAACAGCTGACATGGACCGCGACGGAGGCGGTTGCCCAACCGAAGCGACCTTGCTGCAACAGGGAAACGACTTCAGCAGAGAAGGTGGAGAAGGTCGTTAGACCGCCGCAAAAGCCGGTGATGATGAATAGTCGCCATTCCGGTGCGATATCACTGGCACTGGCAAAGTAGGCGACGGCCAGCCCGATCATGTAGCCGCCAACAATATTCGCAACCAGCGTGCCCGGCGGCAGGGTCGGGAATAGGGTATTGAGCTTCAGCCCCAGCTGCCAGCGGAGCAGGGCGCCGAGGCCGGCACCAACGGAAATGGCCAGAACGCTGCTCAACATGGGCTTTGCCGAGGGGCTAAAAGTCGATTCATCAGGTGATCATAAATCATGCGGGCCTATAAACAAACTCCCCGGCGTTTGACCTGGGCGGGAAAGTACAGGATCATGCGCATTGCGCATTTCAAGTCGTGTTGTTTTACTGGTGCGGCAAGGCCCTAGAGCTTGTCACCGTTCCTACTGCGTCCGCTTGATTCTGATGGCGCTTGAACGAACGAGGAGCTTAGATTGGCTAAAGAAGAATTGATTGAAATGGCTGGTGTTGTGCAGGAAGTCCTGCCGGATTCACGTTTTCTGGTCGAGATGGAAAACGGCCATTCGATCGTGGCCTACACCGCCGGCAAGATGCGCAAGCACCATATCCGTATTCTGGCAGGCGATAAGGTCACGCTGGAGTTATCGCCTTATGATCTGACCAAGGGTCGTATTACCTTCCGTCATATCGAAGGCCGCGGTCCCGGTCCAGCAGGCGGCAATCGCCGTTAAGTCTTGCGTTGCCCATCATGATGGTTTTGTCATGAGCGAACGGGTGATTGAAACGGGGTCAAACCCCGTTTTTACCGTGATCTGGCTGCATGGCCTGGGCGCAGATGGTAGTGACTTCGAGCCGATTGTTCCGTATCTGGGTTTAGACCCGGCGGTACCGGTCCGGTTTGTGTTTCCCAATGCGCCACAGATTCCGGTGACCTGCAATGGCGGCTACGTGATGCCGGCCTGGTACGACATCATTTCCCTGGCGCCGGATAGCCGGGAGATCGATGAGGCCGGATTGCTGGCATCGCGGGAGCGTGTGTGGTCGCTGATGGCCGATGAAGCAGCACGTGGTATTCCGGCGGCACGTATTTTTCTGGCCGGATTTTCGCAGGGCGGGGCCGTGACCTATCTCACTGGCTTGACGTACAGCGAACCCCTGGCGGGTATTGTCGCCTTGTCGACGTATATGCCTAGCCCAGACCAGGTTGAGCAAGGTGCCACAGATGCAGGGCGACAGACGCCGCTTTTCATCGGGCATGGTACGCATGATGACGTGGTGTCGCTGACTATGGGTGAGATTGCTCGCGATGTCGTTGCCCGGCTGGGGTGTGCTTTTGACTGGCAAACGTACCCGATGGGGCACGAGGTGTGCCTCCCGGAAATAAAAGCCATCGGAGCCTGGCTGAATCAGCGGATGGCAAACATTCGCTACTGACCCTTCATGCCTTCTGGTTAGAAGGATATGCATTAAAAATAGTTGAACCTTCGGCAGAGCGCGCTATTCTTTGCAGAATACCTCTGTAGGAGATCTCGCGATGAAGCGAAGCATGCTGATAAATACATCCATGGCGCTGGCGGCGCTATGCAGTGTAGGTCAGGCGATGGCCGCTAGCCCGGCGCCAACCCCTTATTTTGTAGCCAACTGCGCCAACTGCCACGGTACGGATGGTAAATCGGTCACGCCGATTATGCCGAAGCTCGCTGGTCAGGATCGGGAGTTTATCCTCGAGACCTTGCGAGCCTACAAAGCAGGCACGCGCTCAGGAACGATCATGCCGCAGCTCTCGAAGGGCTACACGGACGAGGAGTTCGTGCAGCTGGCCGATTACTTCTCCACTGTGAAATAAGGGGTCAATCATGCCGCGATTTAACGAAAGCCGTCGCCGCCTGCTGCAGGGACTAGGCGCTTCCTCGACGGTACTGATGGTGCCGGGTATGGCAGAAGCGGCAAAGGCGACGAAGCAGCCGCGTGGCCGGGTCGTGGTGATCGGTGCCGGTTTTGCCGGAGCGACCGCCGCCAAGTATCTGCGCAAGTGGAGCGATAAAGGCATTGACGTCACGCTGATTGAGCGAAACGCCGAGTTTATTTCCTGCCCGACGTCGAATGAAGTATTGGGGGGTAACCGAGATTACAAAACGTTGGTGCATAGCTATGATGGCCTGCGCAAGCACTGGGGCGTTAAACTTGTTCGTGCCAGCGTGACCGGGGTAGATACCGAGAAAAAGATCGTTCGCACCGATACGGGGGGCAGCTATAGCTATGACCGTCTGATTGTGGCGCCGGGCATAGATTTCATGTTCGACCAGATCGAGGGCTACGATGCTGTGGCTCAGAAAACCATCTTCCACGCATGGAAAGCGGGGCCGCAAACGCTGGCGCTGCGTCAGCAGCTAGAAGCTATGCCGGATGGCGGTGTGTTTGTCTTGTCGATTCCGAAAGCGCCGTATCGTTGCCCGCCGGGGCCTTACGAGCGTGTCTGCCAGGTGGCGTGGTATTTCAAACAGAACAAGCCTCAATCGCGCATCGTCGTGCTAGATGCCAATGACGGTATTGTCTCGAAGGGCAAGCTCTTCCAGGCGGCCTGGGCAAACGAGTACCCCGGCATGATCGACTACCGCCCGAACTGGAACGTGACCGGTCTGGATGCGCCTACCAAAACCGTAACCAGCGAAGTCGGTGATACTTTCAAAGGCGATGTGCTGAATATCATTCCACCGATGCGTGCCGGAGATATTGCCCGTCAGATCGGGCTAGTGAATGTGAACGATCGTTGGGCAGGTGTGAACTGGACGTCCCTCGAATCAACGGCTGTGCCGTACGTGCATGTGCTGGGTGATGCCGTGTTTGCTGCGCCCCAGATGCCGAAATCGGGCCATATGGCCAACCAGCATGGCAAAGCTGTGGCATCAGCATTGATCGAGATCTTCTCCGGTCGCGAGCCCAGGCCAATGCTCATGGCAAATACCTGTTATTCGATGCTGGATAACAAGCAGGGAGTTCATGTGGCATCCGTGCACCGTTATAGCCCGGAAAAGCAGGTGCCGCTCATTGTCGAGGGTAGCGGTGGTGTCTCGAATGGACCATCCATCGAGGAGGGGCGCTACGCGCACGGTTGGGCGATCCAGATCTGGGCGGACACGCTGACCTGATGCCGAGCACCCCGCTCGTTTGATCAACTGTCGGTGAGTTCGGCGCAGGCGGGAAACCAGTTGTTCCCGATGCGAAGCGTGCGAGCGTGCCGTATGGCATTAGTGACCGCCATTGCCGTGACTTCTCCGGCTGCGGTGGCCATCTGCATCAGGTCGACGGGCGTCGCATTTTTGCCCGTGGCCAGGGCAAAGAGCGTATCGCCATCCATGGCGGTATGCACCGGACGTATGGTGCGGGCCAGGCCATCGTGGCCAACCTGGGCGAGTCGTTGCGCCTGGGCTTTGTCGAGATGCGCATCAGTCATGATCACGCCAATCGTGGTGTTACTGCCTGCCTTGAGTCCGTTCGATGATAGGCCGTTCAGTTCGGCATCGACGGCATTAAGGCATGTCCGTGAATCCGGTGTCGTTCGGGCGCCAGCAAGAATCTGGCCCGTCTTTGGGTCAATGACGTCACCGACCGCGTTGCAGGCGACGATAGCAGCGACGGTGATGCCATTAACGGCCACGGCTGCCCAGCCGAGTCCGCCACGCATGGCGCACTCGGGGCCATTGAGTTTGCCGACAGTGGCGCCGGTACCGGCACCGATATTGCCTTGTAAGAGTGACCCCTCAGGGTTCTGTACGGCTTCGACACAGGCCTGATAGCCAGCGTTGGCATCCGGGTAGATACCCGAGCCGTGAGGTTGGGTGAAGTCATCCACCCATAAATCGAAGAGCACGGCCGCGGGAACAATAGGTACCCGGACAGGGCCAACGCTCAATCCGTAATCATGTTCTTTCAGCCAGCGCATCACGCCGCTGGCTGCGTCCAGCCCGAAAGCACTGCCACCACTCAGAACGATGGCATGCACCTGCTGGACAGTGCTGCTCGGGTTTAGTAAATCAGTTTCGCGCGTACCTGGAGCGGCACCGACAACGGCAACACCAGCGGTGACGCCTTCCGGGCAGAGAACCACGGTGCAGCCGGTCGGCCGCCGCGAATCACTGAAGTGACCGATGTGAATGCCGGCAAGATCGGCAAGGCTGGCCTGTTGCATGGTGCCCGATGAAAGTTAGATTGTCCGGTTGCCGAGGGCAATTATCAGGCGCTCGGAATAAATTCCTTGTCGTCCTGGTGCTTGCGTTCGAATTTGAGAAACCCGTAGTAACCGCATTTCTTGCCATTCGGAAATTCGCGGCAAACCGAGGGTCGCCCCTCGTAGATTGTGCAGCGTCGTGCCTCAGGGTCAAGGAACATGCACGATGTTTTATAGATGTGGTCTTTACGGTGTTTCAGAATACGTTCGTTGACATACTCGTCCGGATCATCAGACTCAAATTCGTACTGACGCGTATAACGAAGGCGTGCGGCATCTTCAGAAATGCCGAAATGATTGGCCAGACGGGCGATATCTTTGTCCGTGACAACGATCCGCGGATAAGTGCAGCAGTACCCCGGGCACTTACTACAGTTGTAGTCTACTTTTGATTTAGTCATGTCAGGATTGTATAGCGATTGTTGAGTCGGTGGCATGCGCTCATATAATGCAGCATTAATCAGGGAGATGACATGGCAACACCCGTGGCCGAACAGGCGGCATTGTTGGCAAAAAAGATGGAGATAGATAATCCATCGGCAGAAGTGATAGAAACCTATACCCGTATCTTGGCAAGAACGTCATTGCTGGTACTGCTCGGGCCGGCACGCAATGTCCTGCGTGGCAATGCCAGTGACGAGCGTAGCTTCGCCGATGAACAGGATTACGAATTCTTCCGTCAGATGCTTGAGAAAACCGCAATCGCCGAGTTCTTTCAGCACGAGGCCTGGGGCCCGCATCGTGTGCTTATGGACATGATCACCATTGAAGAGGGCAGACGTGTGCCTGTGTACCGTGTCTTCTGGAATGAGCGACAGAAGTTTCTAGCAGACCATGATGATGCAGAAGCCTTCAAAGCCACGGTCGTGCCGATCATTGCGTCGGTCGCCATGCTGCTCGGGGTCGACTGGGCGGACTGGATGCTGGATGTGGGTCAATGAGCACGACGGTAGCCGTGACGTCACTAAAATACCGCCGAATTTTCTGGCAGGCATGAGCAAGACTCCCTTGGTCCTCTCGGGTGTCTGATGCGGGTGAGCACGCTACTCTGGCGCTTGCTGGCAATACTATCCGTGTTGCTAGGGGTGATCGGCGTTATGGTGCCGGGTCTCCCCACGGTGCCGTTCATGATTCTCGCTGCCTGGGCGGCTAGCAAAGGCTGGCCAGAACTCGAGCGCTGGCTGGTGAACCACAAACGTTATGGCCCGCATATCAGCCGCTGGCGTGAGCGCGGCGCTATTCCCCGGCGGGCCAAGGTTTATGCAACAGCCATGATGCTGTTGAGTGTGAGTATCCTGATACTGTCTGATATGCCCACTTGGGGTGTACTCGTCATCACAACCGTCATGGGGCTGACACTCGTCTGGATGTGGCGGCGCCCAGACTGAAGCGCCGCTGACGTCCGGTTATTTCGAAAGCTGACGACCCAGTGCGGCACCGCTGCCACCACCAACGCCTGCACCGATCACCGCACCTGTTGATCCGCCCATCGAATTGCCCACGGCGGCACCCGCGCCACCCCCAACGGCACCGCCGACAACTGCCCCGGTTTTACCCTTGCCTTTGGTTGTGACTGCCGCCCCGGTTGCTCCGCCGACAGCGCCACCAACCACGGCACCGGTGCTCCCACCAATGGCATTGCCAAGTGCCGCACCGCCAGCACCGCCCAGCGCGCCGCCGAGGCCACTTTTAAGGTTGCTGTCGGCCAGTGCAACACTAGAGGCGAGCACTAGGGAGCAGAGAAGGAAAGTGGTTCGTTTCATGATGAATCTCCATGCATATCTATAGTGTTTCAGGGACATCATATACCCACTTTATTTATGTTTTTCTCCCGTGGGAAATCCTGCTTCTTTCCAGGCCTTGTATCCGCCTTCAATGTGACATACGGGTGCCAGGCCCATCTCCTGTAGGGCTAGCGTGGCCAGGCTCGAACGCCAAGCGGATTGACAGTAAAGAACAAATTCCTTGCCGCTGCTGAAAATATCCTTGTGGTACGGGCTATCCGGATCCACCCAGAACTCCAGCATGCCTCGCGGTGCATGGAATGCGTTCGGAATCATCCCTTCCCGTTCTAGCTCTCTGATGTCACGGATATCAACAAATACAACGCCGGGATCTGCCAGCTTGGCGGCGGCCTCTTCAAGGGACAGCGTGCGGATCTTTTCACGTGCTTCGGCAATGAGTTGCTTATAACCTTTAGTGATGGCCATGATGCTTCCTTCTATGGATTCTCTGATAGACCTTTTTGAATTAAACCAGAACAGTGTCTGCATGCTTGTAAGCGGGGCTGCAGCAGCAGAGCAACAGCAGGTTGTTCTTGCCAATATTTTCAATGCAGTGTTCGGTGCCCGGCATGATGCAGATCGTGTCACCCGGAAAAACCTCAAACTGGTCGTCGCTCAGATACATGAGACCGTGGCCCTGGGTGATGTGATAGAGCTCTTCGGTTTCTAGATGTTTGTGCCGATGCGTTTTAACACCAATAGGCACCGTCGCCTCGGCCAGGCTTTGGTGGCGGTTGCCTTGGACATCCGGATGCATCAGTTCACGTATTTCGGAGCCGTCTTTGGTGATGTATGGAACGACGGCGCTGTAGGATTGGCGCATAAATATCTTTTGTCTAAAGGCCTGCGTCCAGTATAAAGGAGGGAACCAGTAGAAGTAAAAAAGCCAACCCCGAATGAGGTTGGCTTTGTTTTTTGGTGCCCCCCCCGAGAGTCGAACTCGGCACCAACGGATTATGAGTAAATTTAACCAAAACGATTATATGTAAACAGTAGGTTGCAACGCATAAAACCCGGTGTGTATCAAAGTGTGTATTTGAATTTGGCGGGTGTTAGTTGGACCAACTGGTACCGTTACAAGTTGTAACGGTTAGCTCAATTCAAGAAAAATCATTCTGAACCTAACTATGGTGGCTTGCTCTTAAGAGTATCTGATTACCTAGAAATGAGTATTTTGTTTATCAATGCCGACACGCATAATTAGTATGTCTACGAAGCACAATTTCGTCTTTTTGTTACGTAAGAAAAAGATCGTGTCCTTAAGTTTATGAGTTCAAGCGATGATTGAGACCCATGAAATAAACCGTATATACTCGATAAGACTCTGTTCAGGTGAAATGAGGGCTTGGAAATATCTTGGGGAAGGATCGGGTAAAAGGATTTGGTGGTGCGATTCCTCAACAGGGTTGATTTTCAATGAAGAATCTATCCTTTACGCATGGGAAGTGGTGGGTGTGGTTTTGCCCTTGAGTGCAGGAATGGAAGTGCAATAAAGTGGCTATCGAATTTTGCGGAAAACTTCTTGATGAATTGCCTGACGCACTGATTGTTGCAGATCTAAAGGGCGTTATCCAGATATGGAATAAGAAGGCAGAATCAATGTTCAAAATCAAGAAGGTTGATGCAATCCATAGAAGTCTAGACATCATCATTCCCGTCCACTTAAGAAATGCACATTGGGCTGGATTTCATAGAGCGATATCAGCAGACAATACACGCTTACATGGAGCGCCAGTGCGAACAAAAGCATTGTTAGGGGATGGTTCGACCACGTTTGTCGATATGGCCTTCTCCTTAACTCACGATGAAGATGGCCATTTGGTCGGTGTCACGGCTATTGCAAGGTTGGCAGCGTCAATAAATTAGTGAACTTTTCCATCAATTCTAGGACTCAAGAGCATTGGAATGTATCGGTAACCGATGATCGAAAAGGTTCCCAACCAACACAATGCTGATATGAAGAGACAGATTGTGTAAGCATCCGGTGCAAAAAAAGGAATGGCAATACGAAATACCAGGGCAAGCAACATGAGATAGATGGCTAGTTTGTCTATCTGAGCAAATGTGACTTTTCTCCCCGTATGGCCTTTGCTTATCCGCACAATCATTGCAGGAGCAATAAGCCCAATCGTCCCCAGCGTAAAGACATGGGTGGCTGCTGAGTTTGCCCAATGCCCCAAGAAGGGCTGCATTCCTTGAAGTGCCAAATTTGCCACAATTGCAAGGTACCCTAAATACATCACGCCAATATCAATACCGCGTAACGCTTTGAATGGATGCCAGTAGAACCAGCGAATGAGCATCAGAAAGGCTGCAAGCAGAAAGATAGTACTTTGCAGATATGGTGTGATGCTATATGCAAAAATCAGAACGAACCCAAGCGCTTTGATAGCGTGATCCATAAGCGGAAGACGTATTAGAGTTATACCCAGGCCTCCTTTCACAAACGCCTCGAGTGTTCGTTCAAGCATGAGCAGAAAGCATAAGCGGAAGAGTCCTAGGGTCATTGAAACCCCAAGTGCAGGATCAATTTCTGGACTTAGTAAGGCAAGCTTCGCGGCAGCAAATATTGGCAACGCAAGGATGAAGTAGACGTTGTCCCTATAGCTATCTTTAGCATGATTACGAATTAAATCGATCTCAAGAAGCAGGGTAACTAATACGATAAACGGGAAGGATAGGCCATAGACAAGAGCCCACGGCCAATGCCCGCCATATGCCATAGATAGGCGATCTAAGAGCCACAATATAATGAGGAGAATGAGTATTAGGCCATTGTGACCACGAATGCCCACCCAGTTCTTCGTTGCTGTGAGCAGAAAGCCACCTAGAAGTGCCCAACCAAAACCGAAGAACATTTCGTGCATATGCCAATACAGCGGGCTAATGAATGGATCAAAAGCTAAGGTTGGGTATGAAATAGCCCCACTAGAAGCAGCAATCCAAACCAGTGGCATAAGTGCGCCGCTCAAGCATGCTGCGATAAAGAAGGGTCGAAATCCAACTAACCAGATCGGTGCCGCTGGAATCGATTGTAAGGTTCTTCCTAGATTCATCTGATGCTTCGTAAATTGATGGTTTGTGATGGTAATTAGTAATGGCTCGCTGGCTGAGTATTTTGCGTCAAAGTTATGCTGTTTGATATACCCATTATTAATAGGAATGCAGTCGAATTAGATCTTTGAAATTACACCCTATTGGGTATTTTAAGTGGGATAAGAAGCCCCCATAATTTCCTTGCTGAAATCCAAACATTGAAAAGGAAAAATGATGAGTGGTTGTGCAAGTAGCCATATAAATAACGACGGTGTCTATCTATTTGACGCAAGAGGCGTTGCTAAGAGGTTCCGACATGCTGCAATATTCGGAGCACTTGATGCATTGATTCCCGGCGAAACAATGCGCTTTACCAACGATCACAATCCTCTCCCGCTGCTTGCACAACTTGGCGCAAAGTATGGTGTAGCTCTTGAAGTTTGCTATGTGTCAGACAGCACTGGCAACGTGATTATTGATTTTATAAAGCATTGATCAGCTATCTAGACGTTTGCGGGATTCTTCATGGGCTATGACTTATCAGTTATAGATAAAAGCACATCGGCAATTTTTTTGTTTGATGGGTATAAGCTTAGAACTAGAGCTAAAGAAAATGCTTTTGTTGCGGCAGTTGGCGACTTGAAGCAGGGCGAAATCTTGCGACTTTTTACAGACCATAACCCATTTGATCTAATCAGAAAAATTGTGATCCGATATGGATCAAAGCTTATATTTCAGTATCTACACAACCATGAGGGTGTGGTTGTTATAGATTTTAAAAAAGTCGGTTAGCAATGTCTTGTTAACGGTTTTTATTTTTGATCTTTACGGTCTTTGCTATGCAGATCAATTTCTATTCCTATAGTTAGAAGATCGCCATTATTAAACGCGACGTGTTCTTGGATGCCATCTTTGCTAAAGGTGTCACTTTGCAGCCGATTGATTCCATGTTTAAGTATTGAAAGATGAAATCTCACAGTTTCGTGTATGGTCTGACTAGAGAACTTTAAAATCTGACCGTCCTCATTGGATAGATCCGAATTGATGCGAATTTCACAATCAAGTCTCACCACGTTGCTTAGTGTGATTGTGTTGATGAGAACACCATCGGTCAGTAGTTGATTAAACTCTGATTTGGAAATCCGGAATCGGATGTGTTCAGGAGCGATTCTCAAGTTCACGAAGTAGGTTTTCCCATTGTGGAGGGGTGTTAACGTTTGTTAGTTGCGTTTTAATTGGAAAGTTAACATCAAACCCTTTTAGGTAGAGAGGATCTATAAAGCGTTTGACCGACCATGAAGTGCCTTTTGCCTTAAAGTCAGAGAAAGCCAAATCAGATTGGCTAAAAACGTCCTCAGTAGTCTTAAGTACCAAAGGTAACGGTGAATCTGAAATGTAACAACCATTGCTGGAATCATCAGAGCGATGCAACGAGGCGATTAAATCAGCAGAAAGCAATGGGGCATCAACCGGTACAAAAACGATCGAAGTATTTGTTGGTGCATAGTTCTTGGCCCAAAACATCACGCTGATAATCCCGCCGACGGGGCCTAAGTTTGGCAATAGATCAGGTATGAATTCATCCTCCCAATCCTCACGGCAGTGCCCACTAAGTATT